>TARA_R110002096_G_scaffold130643_5_pt1 | contig 71749 bp, 76 predicted proteins | sample TARA_R110002096 | Tara Oceans TARA_R110002096 (sample SAMEA4397295) | marine metagenome | biome: Polar Biome; feature: [DCM] deep chlorophyll maximum layer (ENVO:01000326); material: water (ENVO:00002006), including particulate matter (ENVO:01000060) such as... | depth 35 m
ACGCCAGCCATGGCGCCTAGCCTGAACATCAGGCCTAACTTTCCTACTTTGGTTTTCATCACGGTACTCCTTACCTCTTAATCAGCCGGATCATTCCGGCGTTTGCCCTAGCGAAGGCTTGATTGAACAAGTCCTTCATTCCAAAACTGCTGCGAAGCGCGCGGTAACCTGCGCGCCCGCATCCAGATCGTTCTTTAAAACCCAACGTACATGCGTGTAGTCACGAGCCTCTGCCGGTCGTGGTTCGCCGTCTTCGACAACGGTGAGTTCCTGAGCCGCAGCAAATGTCTCGCCACCATCGACGGAAAACTGCATATCGGCGCCCGGACCGAAGCCGGAGCCTTCGACATACACAAGATCAGCCGCAATTGGATTAGTGATCACGACGTTATCCGCCGTCTCGTCACTGACGTTGGTAAATGTGATGGTGTAGAAAACCGTCTCGCCGGGGACGACAACGTCCGCTGCAACGAGCCGGGTATCGGACACACCCGCGTCATTGACGAATACTTCCTGCTTCTGCACGACGGTCTGCACATCGAGATGTGCCTGCGCCGCGGCAGAGAAACTTAAAGTCGCCAAAATCAGTCCTGTCAGTATTTTCATTTCGCTCTTCCCTCCAAAATTAGTTTCGCTCTGTTCGTAATCTCGCTATGTTGGTCCTGTTATTCAGTCGATCGTCACTTGAAAAACAATCGTCTGTATACCGTCTGCCTGGGTCAGGTCACCGAGCCGCACAACGACTGTTGCTGCGCCACTCGTATCGAGTTCGCCAGCGTCGGTGTCAATCGCATCGCTTACTGCGCCACCGTTTAGCGTGATGCTGGATGGCACAAATGTCGTGTAGGTCGGAATTGGGTCACGCACCGCACTGCCCGTTGCAACGCCCGCGCTGTTGACTTCGACGGTTATCGTGTAGGTGAGCGTTGCACCGGGTATGGGCTGATTGCCGCCATTCGGGTCGTTGACAAGCTGCGACTTGATGACGTTGATCAGCACATCCGACACCAGGTATTCGCCGCTCGCCGCTGCCGCACCGGTCGTCGTGCCAATAACGGCATCCACACCACCATCGCCCTGTCCGGCGTACACGGTGCCCGCCGTGCCACTGCCTGTCGCTGCCGTCGCCGTCAACTGGCTGCGGCCAATCTGACCATTACTGACGTTTCCGGGTATGTCGTTGACAATGAATACATTGACCGACTCGTCCGCGCTTAGTAGCGGGTCATTAACACCGGGGTTGTAGGCGACATCACCCGCATTGAAATCGCCGCTGCCGTCGGTATCGAAATAGATAGCGGGTACTGCAGGGAGCGGATCGAAGTCGTCGCCGCCCAGTGCGCTGTCTATCGCCAGCTGGAATGCCTCGTTGCCATTGCCAGTGTTGGTAACGGTAAATAGCAGGGCCTGGTTGGTGTCATTGGCCGACACCAGCGTCTGTGGACTTTGCAAAGTCGTCGTAACGTTGATGCGTTCGGCAACAACAATTGTCGTCGTATTGGATTGCAGAGTCAGCGGTGTACCGCCGAGGTCGTAAGTAATATTTGCGGTGTTTTCGATGACCGTGCCAACGGCAGTGCCGGCTGCGATTACCGGTCCGTTACACAACAGGCAGACACACGCTATCGAGAGTCGCCGCGCCCACACGAACGCAGGCGAAGTTCTAACAGTTGCCATATCCAAGGTTCATTCCTTTCACGGCAAGACATACGCATTGCCTGGCGTCGCTCGCAATCATTGCGAGCTGAACCGCAACTGTCTGATATTTCTATTTCTATCGCATTGTTTTATGGAAAACAGCGGTCAAATTGTGACTCGCTTCACACTTGTGCCGTGAAGCGCCTCACACTCCCGGCGCTAACCATGATGCGGGCTGCAGCCTCGCGCGGGATTATCCCGGGTGCGCAATATGTCAGATAAATGACGCCCATCGGTTTGCATGCAGAACGCGATTCAGTGTGGTCTGACGATTCCCAGTTTTTTCATTTTCGATCGCAACGTGCTCGGCGGAATGCCCAGTTGCGATGCGGCGCCGTTCGCACCCGATATTTTCCAGCGGGTTCGGTCCAATACCGCAACGATATGGTCGCGTTCGACCAGCTTGAGATCGGCAATTGTTGAAGAAACGATTTTTATGCCCTGGTCCTCGGCGTCATTGCCAAGCAGCGGCTCCGCCAGTTCGACAACCGGGCCGGAGTTTGAAATCAATGCGCGCTGTATGATGCCATCCAGCTCACGGATGTTGCCGGGCCAGCGATAGCGCTTTAACTGTCGCATCATCTCCGCAGAAATCTCCCGCACCTCTCTGCCAAGCCGTTGCGCATGCACAGCAACGAAATGCTGCGCCAGTAGCTCGATATCTGCACCTCGATCACGTAGTGCCGGCAAGGTGATCGGAAATGTGTTGATTCGATAGTAGAGGTCCGAGCGAAACTGTCCCTCCTGAACCGCAATATCAAGATCGCGATTCGTCGCTGCCACCAATCGCACGTCGACTTTGATGGTCCTCGTACCGCCGAGCCTTTCGAATTCGCCTTCCTGTAGAACACGCAGCAACTTGGCTTGCAACTCAACCGGAATCTCGCCTATTTCATCGAGGAACAATGTCGTTCCATCAGCCAGGTCGAAGCGCCCTCGCTTACGCCCGTCGGCACCGGTAAACGCGCCTTTCTCATGTCCAAATAATTCACTCTCGATCAAATTCGGTGGCAGCGCGGCGCAATTGACTTTTACCAGCGGACGATCACGCCGCTTGCTGTGTTCGTGAATTGCCCGCGCGATCAGCTCCTTGCCAGTTCCGGTTTCGCCCATGATCAGGACTGGCGCCTGGGTATCGGCAACCTGCGCGACCTGGTTCAGACAGCGCAGTATTGCCGGGCACTCGCCAATGATTTCATCGAATCCCTGCTTGCGTTCAACTTCTTCGCGCAGATATATATTTTCGGCTTCCAGCCTGTCAGTCGCCTTGCGCAATCCATGCAGTGCTTCGGCAAGTTCGCGACGAGAGCGGACGCGCAGCATTGAACTGGCGAGTACCTCGGAGAAAATAGTGATATCCGTAACCAGCTGGTCGGACCATTTCTTCGCACTAAAGATTCGTCCCAGCGTCATGCCACCGACCACTTCATCGCCAACGACCAAAGGCAATGCGAGCACGGACTTGATGCCGAATTTCTTCGCCGCTGCCCGGTCTGCCGAGAGCTCATCTGGCAGGTCGTCGATGTTGTCTATACGGATCAGGCGGCGTTGTTCTGCAACCTGCCTCCAAAGCACCGGAAACTGGTCCGGCGTAATCGTGCCGGCAAAAGGGTCGATGCCATCGCGGCTCCATGCACAGGCGACTGAAACAGAACGCTTGCTATCGTCATCGCCCCAGAACAATGTGGCGCGGTCCGCGTCAAAGAAACTGGCGATTTTACCAACGCACTCACGAATCGCCGCGTCGGCATGCTCGTCCTGCGCCGCAACCAAGCGTGTCGACACATCGGCAACGAGTTTCTGATACTGCTGCCGATGTGCCAGCTCTGCCTTGGTCTCGCGAAACTCGAGGACATTGCTTTCAATACCCCAAATTCGCTCAAGACAGCCCTTACGAACAACACCGATCATGTTTATGCATAAAGCCCGGTCATCGCCCGCCGGCGTTTTGTAGTTCAGTTCGTAGTCTTCGACGCGGTACCCGTTCTCGACAAACGTTGTCAGCAGTGCCGTGTGTGCCTCGAAATCCTTGGCGCTGTCCAGTTCGCCGAATCGTTGTCCAATGACCTCGGAGATGTCGTTCGCCTCGAGGTCTCGAACGAACACCGCATTGGCGCGATGCAATTCCGCATCGAGTGTCGCCATGATATGGGCGTCAACAGACTCGTAAATGGAAAGCGGCTTTGGAAAGCGGTAGCAATAGACGGAATCGGTGGTGTTATCGAACAGATAGCGAAAACGGCGGTCCGACACATCCCGGCTGCTGCGCAGATCCTCCAGCAACGCGGTCCGATGCACCATCTCCTTTTTGTAGCGGCGCCTGACATACACCAGGCCCAACAGGCCGAGCGCGATGAGAACAACGGTGATCCCGGACAGGCTCCAATACCACCAGCTCGTCGAAAAAACGCTGGAGCTCATTGGAACTCCGCCCGACGGCCACTATTACCGGGCTGCCTTGCACCTGATCGGTGCACTCGAACAGCCACCGGTAGCCCTGCGCGGATGGCGCTTAAACACTGCATGTAGTGATTGTTTTATTCTCAGCCACAAAAGCCTTGCTTGGCCACCGTTTTACACAGTCACGAGACCGAAGTCACGATATTTCGTGACTTGGTCGCAATTTCGCGACTAATACGCAAACCGTTGATTCTATTGCAAAAGTCGCAAAAGCCCTCAAGTGCATGATTTTGCTGAAATTTTACAATATCCAGACGTATTTTCAGCGACTTGGCACAAATTCTGCACTATTTGGGATGTAACGCACATTTGTAATCGATTTGTTTCGCGCTTGTGGCAGTCAAACCGTGAAGCGATAGCTGAACACCGAAGGAGGTGGACGTGGCGGACACGGAGAATGATATCGAGTTGGTACTGATCGCGGACCGGCCGGGCCGCAGCAAGCTGCTGCACGACATGATGGCTGAATTGGGCGTTTCCGGACTCATCCGGCGCCTGGCGCCTGGCGACCTTGCTGTCCAGCGCGCACGGCAACAAGGCAGTTTTCGGCACACGCCATTGCCCGATCTGTTTTTCTTCGATTTCAGCAACCCGGACAAGCAGCAAATCGCTGCGTTGCGAAAAATCGCATTCGGTCCGGACAAATCAACCGTCCCCGTGGTCGTGCTCACCAGCCCTGAATCCGAGCAGATGCTCGACGCCGGCGAAATCGATGGCGGCCACGCCATTATGCTGACACCAACCTCCCTGTCCTCCTGTATCGAGCGCATGCGCATCGGTCGACGCAAGGGATTCTTCAAGGCATTGAAGATTTTCTACGAGTTCGGACCGATCCTGGTACGCACGCCAGAACACGTGTTGTCTCAGGAATCGCGTGAGGACATGATCTCGGCCTGAAGCGGACTTGGTTATTGGTCGGCACTCGATTACCTTGTGACGAACTTTCACAAGGAGACCGCTTGTGCCAGCTGACGAGCAATCCCGATTCCTGCAGGAATTGGCCGAGGACCTGAATTCAAAAAACATCCAGTTGCCGTCGTTTCCCGACGTCGTAATCAACATCCGCACCGCACTGGAAGACCCGACCTGTAGCGCCGAACGTCTGGCCTCGGTCGTGACGACCGACCCGGTGCTGGTTGCGCGCCTGCTAATGGCGGCGAACTCCGCATTCCACAATCGTGCGGGCATTGAAATCATCGATTTAAACCTGGCGATCAGTCGCCTCGGATTTGAGGTGGTGCGAAATACAGCGATCACCCTCGCCGTCGAGCAGATATTTGCAGCCTCCGAGCATGAGGCACTCAGGGACGCAATAGAGCAAATCTGGAACAGCAGCCTGTCGCTGGCGTCGATGAGCTTTGTCATCGCGCGCAATGCCGGGAATGTCAATCCGGATAATGCCTTTCTTTGCGGACTGCTACATGAAGTTGGGCGACTTTATATCCTGACTAAAGCCGCGCATTACCCCAAGCTGATGGGAGATCCAGAGGCTCTTAAGAATTTGCAGGATCAATGGTATGCCAGTGTTGGCAAATCCATTATAGAAGCATGGGGATTTTCCGGCGAAATTGCCGATTCGCTCGGCTCGGGAGATGATATTGACGACCGCGGCAATACCGCCGCAACGATGGTCGATGTCGTGCTTCTTGCCAAGCTGTTGCTGCGAGGAATCGAAGACGCTGCTGATGATTCTGCGTTCCCCGGGCCGGCGCGAAAATTGAACATCAGCGCTAACGCGCTGCCCTCGATAACCGCAGCGTACGACTTGCACGCACAATCAATGCGGCAATCGGTCGGTCGATAATCCCGGGCCAATAATCCCGGGCCAATAATCCCGGACCGAAAGCAAAACGCCCGGCGGAAACGAATTCCGCAGGGCGCATTTGTGCGAGACTTAAGCTGAATACTATTGGCGAAACGCCACGTCGTAACGCGTGTCGATCGCGTAGCTGGTCTGCGAGTTGTGCGCTTGAATGCTGCCACTGGACGGTACGCTGTCGTCACCGCGTGCTTCCAGAATCTGCGCGATATCGCCCGGGATTTCACCGAAAACGATATTGTGACCACTCAGGTTGTACAGGTTCAGGTCAATACCAAGCAAACCGCCGAATGAATTGCTGGGTTGCTGATAGCTGGCATCCGTATTGTCAACCGGACCGGCAATCAGGCCGGCGCCGCGCAGATGCTTCCAGATCTTGCGTGATTCCGAGCTGTTATTGGTGCTGCTCCAGCCGCCGGCAATATTGCCATTGCCGTTACCGTTGTCCGCGCTGCGCCAGGTACCTGAAAATCGCGTCGATGCCGCAGGGTCATCGCCAGGCAATACGCCGTAGCGATCCTGGTAGGCGTAAATTGCCGCCGACACGCCCGCGAAATCATTCTCGATGCGTTTGATCTTGGCATTGGTGATCATTTCCCGGCCTTTAAGGACACCGCCGATCAGGAGCCCGATGATGACGAGCACGATCGCGATTTCCACTAATGTAAAACCCGATTGCCGATGTTTGTTCAACGATTGCATGTTCACAGCTAAGCCTCACTTTATTCGTTCGTCCAATGACCGCCGCGCAAGCTGTAGCGCGGCATCTGGCCTTCCTTGATCAGGTTATCGGCCGAATTTCAGCGAGCTTTAGTACTAAATTAAGGTAAATGACCCGCATCGACGAGCCTGCCAAACAGCCGATTGGGCGCTATCCAGAGCAGCAAGTCATCGAATTCGCTGCCCGCCTGGTCGCTGCGCCCGCGCACGACGAAGACGGCATCCGCGGCGACCCGGTAGTTGCTTGCCGAGGGTCCACCACCGAGGTTTGCACCGACATTCTCGAGTTCATCGGCCGAGGTGAACGCGGCCCAGTCCTTGCCCAGCGAGTAAACGATGACCGGGCTTGCGTCGGTGAGTGTCACATTGGTCGAACCGCAGGCTGTCGCCGATGCGCCAGTGGCAGTCCGGCACACAGTCAGTTCCGGCGCCAACAATGGCATCGTGACATTCTGCATTTCTCCCGCATTGGTAAAGTCCCACGCGCCGTCACCATCGGCGTCACTGGCGGATACGCTGTAGCGCAAAGGCGACCCCCACGGATCCAGCAACAGGTTGTCATCGTTCCTCTGGCCATTCAGATTCAGGGTTGTGGCCGGCACAAAGCCGTGCTGTACCGAGCAAGCAGCACCTGAAGGCGCCGCCAGCCCGCCACTCGCCGGCGTGGCGGGACACGGCAAATACCCATTCAGCAGCGCAAAGCCTTCGACGGCCGCCTGCACCGTCTCGAGTTGCTCGAGACCGTCTCGAACCCGGGCGTTTTCCCGCTGCACGGACAACGGCATCATCAAGCCACCGAGGAGCAAACCCATCACAAGAATGACGATAGACAGCTCCACGAGCGAAAAACCCGATTGTCGGTCTCTGTTTTGCATTAGCACTCCGACACAAGCAGTTGCTCATCCAGGCAAAATACCAGGTCGTTAAATGCCGCACTCACGGTTCCGGACTGGTAGTCCGCGGCTACGGCGGCGCCCGGAATATTGGCCGCATTCAAACCCTCGAGGTAATTGTTCGGATCACGTTTCGTGTCGACATCGGTCGGCGGTGCATTGCGTTGCTGTGCCGCCAGCCTGCTATTCGCGAATAACAAGACCGCCGCGTACTGGCCGCTGCCGTTGATGCTCAGGCAGTTGCCGCAGGCCGACGGGATTGCCGCATTCGGGCTAAAAGCTTCGCCAACCGCGTAGAAAAAATGATCCTTCCAGTCTTGCCAGCGTGCCATCTGCGTTGCTGTCCATTGCGGGACCGCACCGGTATCGCAATCGCTCAGCACCCTGGCAATAGAATTGCCGGTTACTAAATTACTGTCATCCGCAATGTCGGCGAGGCGTCCGGAATAGAATCCATTGTCGGCGTCGTTGTAGCTGGCGTCGGGCCTGTAGTCGGCAAGCGTCACCGCAGCAGGCCACGGCAAGCGCTTGTCATTAACGCCACCGGGATTGCTCGCGCCGTAGTTTGCGATGCACGCAGCGGCAGCCAGTCCCAGGCTACGCATATCCGTCAGAAAATCGGCACGTGCAGTGACACGCTGCTCAAGATCGGCACGCGATATCGTCACTATACGATCGTTGTGATCCTCGCGACTGCCCGCGACCCGGCCGAGGACATCCAGGGCATCGGCAGCGCCACCAAGTACTGCGTTCGAGATACCGCTGCCGGCATCTGTGTCGAGGTAATTAGCCGCACTCGCACCCGCAACGCAATCGCTCCCTGGCGCAATGCCCGGCCGTGACTGTGTGGCAAGCGGCTTCATCGCGGCAATCACCATCGCTATCGGCCGGTTCTCGGCTGCGCTACCCTCGCTGATCGTGGCCGACTCGATCTCGTAAAGCTGCAACTGGCCGTTGCTGTCGACGTTGATTAGTGCGGCCGTATCTGCTCCCGCGTCCTTGTAAGAACCGGAAACGGCGTACCACAAACAAGCGGACGACGAATCCTTCAGCGCCGGCACGCCCAGCGTTCGCCACGGTAATCGTCCGATAACACTGACTCCCGCAGCCATGCAGGCAGTGGTATGAGACACTCCGTCCGCAAATCCGCCGCTGGCATCGATATCCGGGCACGGCAGAGAAAAAGCCGCACCTGGATCGCGGTCGGGATGCGTGACTGCAAAATCCAGCAGCGCTTCGCGTGCGTCGGCAAGCATCGCTTGCGTCTTTTCAAGTTGTCGTGTCCGCAGGTCGTTGCGGTTCAGATTCACGAGCAGAACAGCTAAGGTCGCGACGATAACTGCCAACATGATCAACAGCAGTGCCGCACCCGATTGCCGATGCCGGGTTGCATTAGTCGCCGGCATCGCTCGCCCCGGGCTTATCGTCGCGTTCACCGCGAACGACCTTCACCGCGTTGGGAAATACCACGGCATCACTGCTGCGGGCGGAGACGAAGTCGCCATTTGAATAAACCCTGGCGCCGCCGTTGCTGCTAATGATAAAACCGGCCGCGTCACCGCTATCTTTTTCGAGCCGTGGTTTTCGCTTTGCTGTCGCCGCACCGCTCTGGTCTGTATCACTGCCGCGTCGCTGGTCGAGTTTCATACGCTGTTGCGGCGAGAAGAACACCTTGCCGATGCTCACTTCCGGAAGAGATTCATAAAAAGTATCGTCCGCGGCAGTCGCAACATCGATGCCCACCACCAGCAATGAAGACAGCAGCCCGCCGTACAGGTATTGCGGCAAAAACTTCATGTCGTACCTCCGGAGACATCGGAAGTGATGACGCTGAAAATATTGACGTCGCAATTGGCCGCGAGATTCGGGTCGCTGGCGTTGGTTGACAGTTCGCCGAGGCTGGCAATTTCGCATTGATCAACTTTGATCAGGCCGGGTGCCTGGCTCTGTAGCACGTCGAAAAAACGCAGCAGGTCAAATTCGTGCAGCAGGCCCATCTCCAGTTGCAGTTTGCTGACGCGTATTTGAATGTTTTCGCCACCCAGCAATGACGTCACTGGTGCCACAACGCCGCGTTGTGGTTCAATCGAATAAGTGACCCGCGGCAGATTCAGTCGAGCACTGGTCGTTCGCATGGTTTCAACAACGTCCAGTCGGCTTTCCCGGCCGATGAAGCCCAATTCATAGAACTTCTGGTAACGGCGGTGATACCGATCCACTATGCGCCGCTGATTCACCAGCGACTCATAGTCCTGGTTGACCGCAACATGATTCGCGTTGAGCTCCGCGAAACTTTGCTCATGCCGGGAATGCACCCACACCGCGATGCACAACGCCAGCAGGGCAAGCCCTGCGGAAACGAGCGGTATTAGCGTGTAGCGTCGAATATAGGTCCAGTCCAGATCAGATTGATTCATCAGCCTCCCCCGCGGCAGTGGCTGAGCCCTGCAGGTCATAGCTCACACGCAAACGAAATTGTGCTATCGCGCTGTTTTGCACGTTGACGATTTCACCTGAGACAGCAGCGCTGGTACTGGCATTGAATGGGTACTCAAGTGTATTGACGCGATTAAAAAGAGTGCGCGACTCGATATCGGCCGCCAATTCATCGATGCGCGCAAACGCGTGCCGCATGTCGCCGTCAAACGGCTCGATGTGTGCGGTTAGCACGGCAGTCACACCGATAGTTTCGTGTACTGTCAACGGCGGCGTGGCGTCCCCGCGACGTTGTGGCCGACCATTCTCGACCTGCGGCGTTTCCGCCAGCCACCGGAGCTGCTGCATTCTGATGTCAGGATAGTCACCCAGTACAGCACCCAGTTGATTCATGACCCACGGCACCGGCACCCGGTTTGTCAGCAAATAGTCGCCGGTGTCCACCGCTAGCTGCATTTCATGCGAATCTGCTTTGATCGGGTCAAACCTGTCATTTTCGCGCCGGAACGTCTCCGCGAGGTGATCGACCTGCAGTTGAATTGCGTCGATCCTGTTGCGCAGAATCCAGACGTCACTGAACAATATGGCAGCAACAATCGAACACGCGGTTGCGGCTACAAATGAGGTGCCGATGACTGCATTGCGTATGCGCCGCATAGACCAGTAGCGGTTCTCACCTGACGTTGCGTAGTTCTGTTTCGGCAGGCGTTTTGCAACAGCGGCAAGGAATACTTCTTCGAAGTGATCCGCTGTTCGCAACGGCCTGCGGCCCAGTTTTTTTGCGGCAGCCTGTGGCGTCAGGAAGCGAAAAACTTCGGCACTATTGGCATCGATCAGAGCGCGAACCTGGTCTGCGCAGTCGCTTTCGGCAACGACACATACCGTCAACGATTCCATTCCTGCAAGCAGACGCGTACGTTCCAGGTAGCGTCGACTGCGGATGACTTCCGTCACCAGGTGTTGCGCAAACCCTTCCTCATTGAGGCCTGGTCCCTGTGACAGGCGCGCGCTGTGAATCGCGCCGTCGCGCATAAAGACCTGGCGCAATTTGTTGCCCTGATGCGGTGCAATAAACATCACTGCACCACTGCAGTCGAACAATTTCTTTATCGTCGCGGGCGCCATCAACGGCACGGAGTAAACGCCTGCTATCGGAGTCCGGTGCTGCAGTATTAACTGCATCCACGGATCGATGAGCTCATGATTCGAAATCGCGCTGTGAACCACGCTGAATTCCTTATCGCTCTTAAGCTTTGTCCCGTGATAGATGGAGACGCGATATGGCGTTCTGCGAAACTTGCGCTGTCCACGACGCTGGATCAGCGCCGCGCGGTCGCGCGCGCCCAGCTTCGGTATCGAGTCAAGAGCGAATTCCTCTTCGATAACATCCACGAGCATGGCGCTGCGTGTATCCGGGTTTGCAGCGAGATAGCGATCGAAATCGCGCAGACCGCTGTCAGTATCCGGGAACCGTAACGGTGCCCTGTCCGCAGCCTCGGGTTGCCAGACGCTGAGCGATCCTTGCGTGACATAAAAAACGCGCTGCAACATCTGTCTAGACTCCAATACTACTGATTGTTTCGTAGATTGGACCGAGTACCGACAACATGATCCAGCCCATAATTGCACCCAGCACCACGGTCATCGCGGGCTCGATCATTGCCTTGAGGCGGTCGATGGATTCGGTTACTTCCCGGTCGTAGAAATAGCTGACGTTGCTCAGCGCATCATCGAGCAAGCCGGTCGATTCCCCCATGCGCACCATGCGTACCACCAGCGGCGGAAACATCTTCGTTGCCTCGATACTGGCACTCAGTGCCTTGCCATCGGCAATACCCAGGCGGATGTCTTCGATCGCTTTACGGATTACGGCGTTGCCAGCGATATCTTCACTGATACGCAGCGAGGCAAGCACGTCGAGCCCGGAGCTGTAGCACAACGCGAAATAACTGGCGAAGCGGCTCAGTACGACTTTTGTCTGAATAGGCCCGATATACCAGGCGTTGAGTTTCCAGCCATCGACTCGATAGCGAAACGTATCGCTGCGGCCAGCCTGAAACTTGATTAACAACAGGATGACCGCGGGCAGCGGCACCGCCCACCACCAGTTGGCCGTCAGAAAATTCGAAAACGCAATCAACGCGCGCGTATGGATTGGCAGCTGCTGGCCCATTTCGCGAATGAAGTCGACCATCTGCGGCACTACATACAACATCATGAACAGCGTGACGCCCAGCACGACGACACCCACGAAGGCCGGATAGAGAATAACCGTTTTGGCCTTGGCCATCAGCTCATCCTGCCACTTGAGCGATTCCGTCAGCTTTAACATGACATTTGGCAGCTCGCCGGATTGTTCGCCGACATTGATCAGGCTGACGAAAACATCATCAAACACGTGCGGAAATTCAGCCATGGCCTGTGACATCGTCTTACCCGATTCCACCGCGCCGATCAGATTGCTGATGACTTCACAGAATGCCGCATTACCAACACTGTCGCGTAAGTCGGTCAACGCCTCGAGAATGGGCAACCCGGCCCGTGTCATCTGTTCCATGTGAAAACAAAAACCGATCAGGTCTTTGCGTGTAACGCGAGACTTGCGTGCGAAAAAACTGCGCCCCTGCTCGCTACAGCGCAGCATTTCGACGCCCGCCTGATGCAATTGGGCTTCCAGCGCATTCTCGTTGCTCGCTTCCAGGCTCCCGGAAACGACCATGCCGTTCGCGTCTACCGCCCTGTAGCTGAACGAAGCCATGCTGTCAGGTCACTCTGGCTGTAAGATCGACAACACGGGATATTTCCGACAAGCTCGTCGTACCGGCCAGAACATGCCGAATGGCGTCTTCGGCCAGATCCTTGAATCCCGATTCCAATGCTGCCTGGCGCATTTCCTTGCGGGTGGCCGAGCGTGCAATCATCTCGTCGAGCTCTGTGTTGATCTTCAACACTTCAACGACAGCAAGGCGACCTTTGTATCCCAGGAAATTGCAGGACTCACAGGCACCTTCTCGATACAACAGCACCGGCTTGGTATCGCTGATACCCAGCAAGGTCCGTTCGGCTTCGTCCGGAGCATGGGCCTGCTTGCAATGTCGACACAGCCTGCGGACCAGGCGTTGTGCAACGATGCCGATGATATTTCCAGCCATGATCTGTGGCTTGACGCCGATGTCAATCAGACGCGGGATGGCGCCGAGCGCCGAGTTTGTGTGCAGTGTCGAAAACACCTGGTGCCCGGTCATCGCAGCGCGAAATGCCATTTCAGCCGTTTCCTCGTCGCGAACCTCGCCAACGAGAATAATGTCCGGATCCTGACGCATCATCGAACGAATACCATTTGCAAAGTCGAGCTTCGCCGCTTCATTCAATGACGTTTGTCGAATCATCGACATCGGGTATTCGACCGGATCCTCGAGGGTCATGATGTTGACGGACTCCTCGTTGCGGTAGTTGAGCATCGAATAGAGCGTTGTCGTCTTGCCGCTGCCGGTCGGCCCGGTCACCAGGATGATGCCTTCCGGTCGCGCCATCATGACCTGCAGCGATGTCAGCGTTTTCCTGACGAGATTGAGTTTTTCCAGCGGCACAATGCCTTTGCGGCGGTCGAGAACGCGCAATACGAAGTTCTCGCCATGCGTGGTCTGTTGCGATGCGACGCGAAAATCAATCTGCCGGCCGGCGAGTGTCAAACCAATGCGGCCGTCCTGTGGTGCTCGTGTTTCAGCGATGTTCATTTTCGCCATGACTTTCAGGCGCACCACCATTCCCGGCCAATAGCTGCGGTGCAATGCCATTACCTGCCGCAAGACACCGTCAATCCGATAGCGCACACGCAGGAAGCCTGCCTCAGGCTCAAGATGGATATCGGAGGCGTCGCGTTTCACGGCATCCGCAAGAATTGCATCGACCAGCCGGATCAGCGGGTGGCTGTAGGCTTCGTTTTCAACAGCGACATTGAGATTGTCCGTTTCACCCGTGTCTATTTCACGCAGAATGCCCTGGATAGACAGTTCGTACTGATAAAACTGCTCGATCGCCGCTTCAATTTCCGCTTCGCCGGCCATCAGCGTCGAAATGCCGATACCGCTGCCCAGGGTTGCAGCAACCTGGTCGATCGCAACGATATTGAATGTATCCGCCATCGCCAGTGTCAGGACTTTCTCGTTCTTGTCGAAATTAATCGGCAGCATGCTGTAACGGCGCGCAATGTTTTTCGGCACCATCTTCAAGGCATCGGGGTCGGGAATTGCCGTTGCCAGATCAATCGCATCATGTCCCAGCGACTCACCCAGCGTATCGCGCAATACGCCTTCGCTGATCAGCCCCAGGTTTACGAGAATTCGCCCCAGCGGTTCATCGTTTCGGGATTGCTCTTTGAGCGCGACCTGCAACTGGTCCTCGCTGATGAGCCCCGCCTGAATCAGCCGCTTGCCCAGCGGCAGGCTGGGCTCGTTTGTCTGCACAGTTCGAACGGTTACTGTACTCATTCGTCGCTCCCGGACTCGCTCGCGTCAATCGCAGCGCTGATGAACGGGAATCGTTGCGCCGTTTCTGCACCTGCTGCATAGCGATTCACACCTGCCTGATCGCCACGCTGCTGTAATTGCGTCACTGCGACATCCGATGCGGCATATTTCAATGCCACGTGCTGGTAGCCGATCCAGAGCGCTGCCGCAAAAAAAGCGGCCGCGATACAGGCCAGTGGTGCATACCGAGCCATCGCAGGTGCGTCTCCAAGCGCCGGTGCTGTGGCAGACATTTGCGTCTGCGTTGCGATGCGCGACGCTTCCGAATCAGTCGCCCAGGCATCCTCATCGAACCCGGCGTCTGCAGCGTCCTCGTTGGCCGACTGATTGAACGCAGCCTCGAGCGACGCGCTCGTTTCATACAGCTTCAGTTCTTCGTCTGACAGGCCGGCATCCTGAGCAGCCAGTGGGTCATTTGCGGTATCCAGGACCTCACTTTGGGTCGTGTCATAACTGCCCGAATCCGACAGTGTCCGGTTCGGACTACCGTCTTTGGCCTGGCGCAGAACGTCTACTAACAAGCTCTTCATAGCGACCCCGTCAGCGGTATTCGATCGACCGCGCAGGCAATTGCTCAGCCGCGACATCGTAGTAATCCGCGAGCCGGACATTGGAAGCTGGCTCCGCACCTGTATTTACAATCGTAGGTTTTAAGAATATGACCAGCTCGGTCTTGACGATGCGATCGCTGTCGTAGGAGAACAGCTTGCCCAGCTTCGGAATGCGTGACAGGCCCGGAATGCCGTCTTTGGCACTTTCATGTTCGTTTTGCATCAGGCCGCCGAGCACAATTGTCCGGCCATCGCGCACTTTCAGCAGCGATTCGATCTCACGAACCTGTATTTCCGGAATAAGATTGTCGAAGTCGGCGCCCGCGAGACGCGGTGCCGGGTCTACCGCATATCCGGTGATTCGGCTGATCGTGGGCCGGACATTCAGGCTGACAAAGCCGGTATCACTCACCTGTGGGGTCACACTGAGGACCAGCCCCACCGGAACGGTATGCAGTTCACTGGTAAAGGTGCGCCGCTCCGGTATGTCGGCAGTTGCATCGCGAACGTCGAGTTCGACCGTAAAAAACACATTCTCATTGACCACTTTCAACAACGCGGTCTGGTTGTTCAGCGCCATGATTTTGGGACTGGACAACACTTTCGTGTCACCGAATTGTTGCAGCATTTTCACTGTCGCGGAGATGTTGCCGCCGTTTGGGTCGTCGTCGTTGTAGCCCAGCGTAAAGAACGGTGGCACGCCGAGATTGGCACCTAGCATGTTGCTTTGCATTGACGCACCGTTATTGCCAGTACCGGCAGCACTGGACAAGCGTTGCCAATCAACGCCGGCCTGGTAGTTGTCACTGAGCTCAACTTCGACGATGGTCATTTCAATCAACACCTGACGTTGCGAGTTCGCCATGATGCTGTTCAAGTGTTCCCGCACCCGGAAGTGTTGCTTCTGATTGCCGAGAATCGTCACAACACCCGACATTCGATTCACTATTACCGGGTCATTTTCTGCCGGTGTCGAACCAGCACTGCCCGATTTCGCGTCCCTTACAATCGCCTCAAGCCCAAGCTCAAGTGCCGTCCAGAAATCGTTTTTCGACAGGTTTCGGACGGTGGTCCGGGAGAGATTGCCCTGGCCGTCTCCCTGCGTACTGGTTTCCTCGCCCACGGTACCGCCGGACGTCGCGATCTGTGTCGCTACACCAACTTCACCCTCGCTGTCGCGTGACATGTTGACGTAGTCAACTTTGTAATTGTGCCAGTACGGATCGTCATCCTGGATGAGCAGATTGTTACCCCGAAGCGAATAGCGCAATTCGGATTGCTCGGCGATGCGCGCGAGAATTTCGTGCAAAGGTCTGTCGACTGCATTCAACGTCACCTTCTTGTTGCTGTCTGCCTGCATGTCGAGGTCAAGAGCCGCATCGCGGGCAAGAGAGAACAGCAAGTCAACTGCAGGTACACTCTTGACAACGACCGTATAGGTTTCGACTGCCTGCTCTGTGACAGGCTCGGGTTCTGGTACCGAAACCGGCGCCGGCATCGTCTGCACTGGGGGCGCCGTAAATTCTACGGCGTCGTCCTCCACAACGTGGCCCGCGGAGAAGCCGACGGACGGCTGGACTGCACAGGCACTGAGCAGCAGTAGCAAACCGGTCGTCAGCCCTGCGGCAGAGAGAAACCTGAGTTTTGAATCGTCGCTCGGCATCCTGTAGCCCTTCTGGATTAGTCATAAGTACCCAGTAGTTGTCGCCAAGTTGCGGATTTTCTTTAGTCTGTGGCCCGACACTAAAGGTCTGTAGGCGCTGGCCGTTACAAGCCAGACAGCGGGCAATCAGGCACAGCTAGTGAGCAGACCGGCAACAGACACGGCCTTTTCGGACGCAGACTCGGATGCCGCGAGCCTGCGTAGCACGGTATATCGGGTACTTGAAACAGCACAGGACGACGACTTCACCAGTCGTTTTGTCGATGTATGCCTTATTACACTGATCGCGCTGAGCGTGCTCGCCGTCATCCTGGAATCCATCCCCGGCTTTGAAGCCAGGCATGGATCGGCGCTGGCACTTTTTGAGGCCTTTACGATCGCCGCTTTTACAATTGAATACGTGTTGCGTATCTGGAGTTGCGTCGAACGCGACAGCGAAACGACAGCGCATCCGCTGCTGTCACGGCTGCGATACGCGGTGTCCTTCCATGCCATTATCGACATTCTCGCAATTTTGCCTTTCTACCTGTTGGCATTCGGCGTGTTTGGCGGTGTCGATATGCGTTTCCTGCGTTCCATTCGATTGTTGCGCGTACTGAAGCTGACGCGTTATTCAGCCGCGTTGAACATGTTGTTTGCGACATTCAGGGAAAACGCAAAGGCGCTCGGCGCCGCGTTTCTGATCCTGCTCACAATCATGTTGCTGGCCGCATCGGGGATGTACTATTTCGAGCGCGAAGCGCAACCAACAGACTTTGGCAGTATACCCGCTGCCATGTGGTGGGCGTTTGCAACGCTAACGACTGTCGGTTACGGCGACGTCACGCCGATCACGGTCGGCGGCAAAATATTCGGCGCACTGATCGCAGTAGTCGGCATTGGCATGGTGGCGTTGCCGACCAGTATTCTCGCCTCCGGCTACACGCGGCAGCTCGAAAAGAGCACGTCGGATTACATGGCGGCAGCCGAACAAGCGCTCGATGACGGCGTTATCGACGCGGCAGAGGAACGGCATCTTGAGGCACGCCGTATTGACCTGGGTTTGAGCCGCCACCGTGCCAGCCAGATACTGGATGCCGGCCGCGTAAAACGAGCATTGGCCGAAGCGGCCAGCAATGCCCGCACCTGCCCGCATTGCAAAGAGATCCTTCCCGACGGCTTATGAATTGGCGTTAGTGTGTGCCCTGGAATTTTCGGGTATCGATTTCGTAGCGCTTGATTTTTTCCACCAGCGTCGTGCGGCCGACACCCAGCAATTCTGCGGCACGTTGCACGACGCCATTCGATTCGGCAAGCGCCTGGTGGATCATGTCCTGCTCGATGTTTGCGAGGTATTGCTTCATGTTGATGCCGTCCTGAGGCAAGTCAACGATGCCGCCCGCCGACGGTGCCAGGTTATGGCTCAGAATTTGCGGCATTTCGGCCGCCGCCGCTTCCTCGCGCGCTACGATTGGCCATGGCAGATCCCTGGCTGTTATTTTCCCGTACGGCTTGATGACCGCAAGTCGTTCTATCAGGTTCGCCAGTTCCCGCACGTTCCCGGTCCAGGTGTAGTTTTGCAATGCAGCAATTGCGTCATCACTCAATTGCAGACTGACGTTCTGACTGGCAGCCATGCGATTGACGAATTCATCAACCAGCAACGGAATATCTTCCGGACGCTCGTGTAGCGGCGATATTTCGATTGGAAATACGCTCAGCCGATAATAAAGATCTTCGCGAAAATCGCCGGTTTCGATGCGTTTTGGCAGGTCACGATGTGTTGCTGCGATTAAACGTACGTCGACCGGAATGCTCTTGGTACCACCGACGCGCTCGACAACGCGTTCCTCGAGAACGCGCAGCAACTTGACCTGCATGACGGCCGGCATGTCACCAATCTCGTCGAGAAAAAACGTGCCGCCTTTTGCCTGCTCGAAGCGGCCTGCACGGGCGGCTATCGCACCCGTGAATGCACCTCGCTCGTGACCGAACAATTCGCTTTCCAGCAGGTGTTCCGGTATCGCACCACAATTGACGGCGACAAAAGGTCCGCTGCGACCCGAGCTGGAATGAATTTGCCGTGCAACGACTTCCTTGCCGGTACCGGATTCGCCGGTGATGAGTACGGTGGCCATTGATGGCGCGACCTGCTCGATCAGTTGCCTGACCATTTTAGAATCGGCGCTGTTGCCAATGAAGCGGTCGCCACCCGGAATTCCCGGGTCGCGCGGCACGCGGCGGTGTGCCGCACGTATTTCCTCGAGAACCTGGCTTAATGCATCCAGGCGTACCGGGTACTCGAGCGAATGAAATCGCGCCCACGGGTAGTCCTTGTGAAATGCCGAACTACTCGCCACGGGCATGCTCCTCGTGCAGCATGACGATCGGAATATTCGGGTCCAGGTCACCTATATCGTCAACAACACCACGAATTTCACGCTCGGACAGGTCGGCGCCGACAAAGACGGCATCGAGGCGCGCATCGCCGACACACTTCCGCCAGCCACCCGGTGTACTGGTGCATACGTCGGGCTCATCCATGAATTCGATGAGCTCCTTGAGATTTTCAGCGTCCGCCATCGTGCGATTAATCACGATGATCTTGCCCTCGCTTGCCATCAGTCCGCCACTCCCGCGTGGTGTCGATGCCGCGAAAAAAATCCCTTTAAATTCGCCAGCTTACTCAGATAGGAACAGGATATGTTCCGAATAGTCCATATATGGCTTTGTAGCACCGTTTCGGTCGAATGACACTTTTTTGACGCGATTTCAGCAAATTTTCAGCCGCTTACTCCTTATATGCGTTTTTTTTCCCATTTCTGGTTTTCGACTTGCGACAGCCCACTAAAGATCGGCTTTGCGCCGCCGACACAGCCAGTATCGATCAACACTTCACCGGGAAGCTCCTATGAGTCTTGTAACGCGGTTTCTGGGCTCTCGGGAGACCGACAATCGCGACGAACAATCGGTATCGAACAGCGAACTGGCCGACGGCGCGCTGGATACGCTCAGCAATGTTATGCGCGTCATGGGCACGGAGTCCTTTCCGCTCGACGGCGATTTGGACAGCAGCGTGTTTCCACGGGTCTGCACGGAATTCGCCTGCCATGTTGAAAACGGCGCGGCCGTGCCCTCGTTTAACATCGAAGCGGCAAATGATGGCAAACGGGAATGGTCGAGGATTCGCCGCTTTTTCGCGGACCGGCGACACGAGGAAAAGCGCTTTGTCACCGAACGCCTGCAAGGCTATCGAGGCATCGTCGACGAACTGGTTGCCGGCCTGCGCGACATCGGACAACGCGACCAGACGACGGAAACCAGCATTCTCGAATGCCTGACGCTGATTGAGGACGCGGTCGGTGATGGCGAGCTGCCGGTCATCCAGGAAGCCCTGTCGCAGACCGTCGAACGCGTGAATAAAACTTTTGCAAAGCAAAAGCAGGAATACGAGAAGCAGCTACGCGAACTGAATGACCGCATGGCGAACATGCGCCAGGACCTGGTAGCGGCGCGCGAGGAAATGAAGCGCGACGCGCTAACCGAAGCGTTCAATCGCGGCGCATTCGATACCGCGATCGAGCAGGCATTGAACATGTATTTCGTATCGCGGCAACCGGTGACATTGCTGATGATCGATCTCGACGAGTTCAAACAGGTCAACGACACCTTCGGTCATGCCTCCGGCGACGCGGTACTGAAAAGCGTCGGCGAATGCCTGGCGCGCTCGTTTATTCGCAAAAACGACCTTATCGCCCGCTACGGTGGCGACGAGTTTGCGGTGATTCTTTCTGACACCGCAGCGAAACACACCGGCAACCTGGTGGATCGCTTTCTCGAGCGCGTACGCAACCTCAACATCGAGTCGAATGGCAGGTCCATTCCGGTCAGTTGCTCTGTCGGCTATACCGAAGTTTCCGAACATGACACCGCCGAGACCTTCGTCAATCGCGCCGACCAGGCCTTGTACCGGGCAAAAGACGAGGGGCGCGATCGTGGCGCCTATGTCGCGGCGGCTGAGTAAATAAGTCGCTTTAAGCCTCAAGCGGAGCGGCATTCTGCCGATAAAAACAACAGGGACGATTTCCGTCTGATCCCAAGGCACGGAGGGAACTACTTTGGATTTGGCGACACTAATCGGTCTGATCGGCGCATTCGGCATTGTGATGGCCTCCATCGTGCTGGGCGGATCAGCCGGTACGTTTGTGAATACACCATCGCTGCTCGTAGTGCTGGGCGGTACCGTTATGGTGACGATGATGAAGTTCAGCCTCGGAAAATTCCTTGGTGCGACCTCCATCGCGATCAAGGCGTTTCTGCACAAGCCCTCCAATCCCGAAGACCTGATCAACGAATCCGTGGAACTCGCCAAGGCAGCACGCCAGGGCGGCTTGCTGGCGCTCGAGGATAAGGAAATCGCCGACGACTTTATGAAAACCGGTCTCGGCCTGCTGATCGACGGACATCCAGCCGACACGGTTCGCACCATGCTGCAGAAAGACCTGAACCAGACCCTCAAGCGACACGCGGACGGTCAGGACATTTTCAAGGCGATCGGCGACGTCGGACCCGCGATGGGCATGATCGGTACCCTTATCGGCCTGGTACAGATGCTTTCAAATATGGACGACCCGAAGCAGATCGGTCCGGCGATGGCCGTCGCGCTATTGACAACTTTGTATGGCGCCATTCTTGCGAACATGTTTGCACTGCCTATTGCCGACAAACTCGCGGTACGCAGCGCCGAGGAATACACCAGTAAATCGCTGATCATCGATGCCCTGCTCAGCATCCAGGGCGGCCAGAATCCGCGCATCATCGCGAGCATGCTGGAGGCCTATTTGCCGCGCTCCAAACGTTCTGAGGAGGACGGCGAAGCCTAGTCGGCTGCGCCGGAATCACGATGTCTGATGCCCCTCCGCAAAAGCAGGAAAGCGGCGGCGTACCGGCCTGGGTTATGACGTTCGCGGACCTCATGACCTTGTTGATGTGTTTCTTTGTGCTGCTGCTTGCATTTTCTGAAATGGACGCGGCGAAATTCAAACAGCTGTCAGGGTCAATGAAAGATGCGTTTGGCGTCCAGGCGGAGGTCGAAGTGCGCACCATACCGAAAGGCACCAGTGTCGTTGCACAGGAATTCAGCCCCGGCAAGCCGGATCCGACATCGATCAATGCCGTACGCCAGTTCACAATTGACTCCAATCGCAATACGCTCGACGCGCTGGATCGCGAACTCAAGGAAATTGAAGAGACCCGGGAGCATGCACGCCGCTTGCGCCTGGCACTGAAAGAAGAAATCAAGGCAGGTAGCGTCGCAATTCAGACTGAAGGTATGAAGATTATCGTTAATATTCTTGAAAATGCCTCATTCGATTCCGGCTATGCCGACGTACGCGAAGACTTTATGCCTGCATTGACAAAAATTGCACATCTGATCGACAACAACAGTGGTGAAGTAACGATTTCCGGCCACACGGACAATGTGCCGATCAGGAATGAGCGCTTTCGATCCAACTGGGACCTGTCGACGTCACGCGCGGTATCCGTCGCGCACGCACTACTCGCGGAGTCCGAATTGAGTCCGGAAAACGTCATGGTGACGGGACACGCGGACACGCGGCCCAATGCACCGAACGATACTGCCGAGAATCGTGCCAAGAATCGTCGCGTTGATATCAGCATTGTGCGTGGCGGTGAAATTGACAAGTACCGCACCATGAGTATCGCCGCGGCCGCTGCACTCGACCCGGACGGGGAGTCAGGCCAGCAAGTAAACCAGGAAACGAGTCAAGGAAACGAGCAATGAGTGAAAGCCTCGAAAACAGACGCTCTTTTCGCGTCAGCGAAGCGGTTTATCTCAAGTACGAGAAGCTGACTGAAGAGGAATTTGAAAACGGTATTGAACACCGCAACCTGCGCCTCGGTATCAACGACGGTGCACAGTCTCAACTCGTCGACATCGAAGCACGGCTCAGTGAAGCCATGTTTCTGCTCAACGGCGAACACGCGTCCATGGGGCGCTGCATGACCTTGCTGAACGACAAGCTGAATGTCGCGATCGAACAAATACCGGGACTACGTGAAAACAAGGCAAGCCTGATTCAATCTACGCCGCAGACATGTGACGTCGGTGCGGATGGCATGGTTTTCTCCAGCGAAAAACCTTTGGCTGTTGGCGATAAATTGCATTTGCGATTCCTGTTGTCGACGGACAAGCGCTACGCAGAATCCTTTTGCAAAGTGATACGCCTGACGGAGCCGCCCGCTACCGAACGAGCGGAGCTGAAATTCGGCATTGCTGTTGAGTTCGTTAACCTGCCGCCCGCGCAACGCGAAATACTGATTCAACACATGTTCAACCTGGAATCGCAAACATTGCGGATGCGGCGTCTCGAACTGGAAGCGACCAAGATGTAGCGAAATCAGGCCAGTGACTGCTGCATGGTCTTGAGTTTGTCGCGATAGGCCAGCATGACGTCGGCAGCGACATCCTCGTTCATACCCAATTTCTGGCAGGACAAGTCTGCATCAAATATCGTCTGCAAATTTTGTTCGTTGCCATCGACCAGAATTTTCGCGATGCGAATGACATCGACAAGATCCGCCGGAGCATCTATCTCCTGGTTTTGACAGGTATCGGGGTCGGTCGACTCAATCACCTCCTGTGGAAAACCCCAGGATTCGACGATGCTCTTGCTGATTTGTGAATTCCACTCCTCCATCACGGACTCAAGTGACTCAGGATCGCCGAGAAACTCGGGAAACTCCTCGGCCTTCGTGAGAATGTAGAGCTTTCCGATTTCATGCAGCAGGCCACACAGGAACGCAGTCTCTGAATTGAGCTCCTTACGCAGCTCAGCAATCGCGAACGCCATACTGGACAGTTTCATGCCACGCGCCCAGACGGCGCGCAGGTGTTTCGCTAACTTGTCATGCTTGTCAGAGCTGTACAACTGCTTCATCGCCAGCGACATGGCCGCATTTCGAACAACCTCAAAGCCAAGCCGGCCAATGGCACCGTCCAGCGTTTCGATCTTCACATTGGCCCTGTTATAGAACGCAGAATTTGCGAAGACGAACAGACGGGAAACCAGTACCGGGTCAATGCTGACTGCCTGGCTGATGCGTCCGAAGTCACAGTCGTCGCGTTGCAACATGTTGCGTATTTTCATAACCACATCGGGCAGAGACGGCAGATTAATATCGCCGTTATCGAGCTCCAGCGCCAACAGGCTGACGAATCTGAAATGGTCGCTCTTCGCCATTTGCTAGTGGACTCCGCTTGCCCCGGGTTGCGCTTGTCCGTGCAGTTTTTGCATCAGGCGAGCTTCACCGATATTCAAACCGCAATTGCGGGTCAGGTCGTCGACACTCGCGCCGCGGCGCGCCATGCGCACGGCATTTTCGATCGGCACACTGCGTTCGACTGTTGGCGCGTCACGATCTCCGTTGCCGGATTCCAGCCGTTTCAGTTGCTGGTGCAATTCGGCGATGCGTTGTTCCAGGCGCTGCGTTGCCTGCAGTTGCTCGACCGAGGTTGCATCCTGAGATTCATTGAGTGCCGTACCGGTTGGGCTGCCCCAGAACTCTTCGAGTTGCTGGCAGCGGCGGTCAAAACGCGTGAAGCAGAGGCAGGCCAGCGCCAGCATTATGGCATTGGAGCCAAGCAGCAAATAGACATAGTGGGCTTCAAGAGTAATCATCACACATGCTCATCAATAGTGGGTTTGTCGGAGTCGTCATCGTCATGTCGTTCCTCTTGCACGGGTTTCCGCCGTTCATTCTTGTCCCGTTCGCCCGGCTCCCGGTCTTTTTGTGCGGGTCGCACCGGTTTGACCGGATAGGTCGGCCCAACGGGCCGGATTCCTGAAAAAGGGTCGGACATTTCGAATTCCTCCATCACCAGCGCTGTGCCACTGCACGTAAGCGCATGACAGCCTGGCCGTGTATCTGGCAAACGCGAGATTCTGAGACCTCGAGAACGGCACCAATTTCTTTCATGTTCAGTTCTTGCTCGTAATACAAAGACAACACCAGCCGTTCACGTTCCGGCAGTTGTTCAATCGAGCTGGCAAGCTGATCCCGGAACTGTTCCCGGTACAACTCCTCGTCGGGACGAGGGGTATCCGATGAAGGTGGTTTGCGCTGCATTGTCGGCTCTTCGAGTGTCTCCTCGAAACTGAACAGGCGACTGCAAGCGCTGTCGGAAAGTATCTTGTAATAATCGTCGATCGAGATACCGATACGCTGCGCTACCTGTTCGGGGCTCGCTGCTTCGCCTGTCTCACCTTCAATCTCGTTGATCGCTTCAGTGACGCGTCGATACTTGTGATGCACCGATCGCGGCGTCCAGTCATGTTTGCGAATATCGTCGAGCATCGCGCCGCGGATACGAATACCTGCGTAAGTTTCAAAACTGGCACCGCGAGAAGCATCGAAATTGCCGGCCGCTTCGAGCAATCCGACCATCCCCGATTGCATCAGGTCGTTTACATCCACCGTTGCCGGCAAGCGCGCTGCAAGGTGATGCGCAATTCGCTTTACCAGCTCAACGTGTTCGGTTACCAGGTCGTTGCTGGAATAATTGCCGTGTGTTGCAAGATTGCTGTAGGTATTCATGCGACCTTACCTCGCCTGTTCGAATCGCTCATCAACAGCCGTTCGAAGAAAAATTCGATCCCGCCACTCGGCTCGCGAACGGACGGCAGCTTGTCGATATGCCCTGCCAAAGCGAGAAATGCCGCTCCAGAATCACTGCGCGGATAGGCCTCGACCACTGCACGTTGTTCCTGCACCGCCTTGGCGAGATAACGGTCCTCCGGGATATCACCGGCATGCCGCAGGATCACATCCAGGTAGTGGTCCGTTACGCGCGACAACTTCTGGAACAAGTGCCTGCCATCGCCGCGACGGCGTGACTGGTTAGTCACTACCTGGAATCGATTGATGCCATAGTTCTGGCTGAACACCTTTATCAGCGCATACGCATCGGTCAGCGATGCGGGCTCGTCACGCACCACCACAATCGGATGCTGTGCAGCCTGCACAAAGCGAGCGACGTTGGGTGAAATCCCTGCCGCTGTATCAACGACCAGAACTTCCGGCTGATCCGCGAGTTCGCTGAATGCCTGAATGATGCCGACTTGTCCCGCCACCGGCAGGTCAGTCATAGAAAAACTGCCGGACGATGCCGGCACTATGCGAATACCGCCAGGCCCGTTGATAATGGTGCTGCGCAGATCCGCCTCGCCCGACACAACGTGCGACAAGTTGAATAACGGCTGCAAGCCGAGCAAAACATCGACGTTTGCGAGGCTCATGTCGGCGTCGAAGAGGCAGGTATTGCGACCGCGATTTGACAGCGCGACGGCCAGGTTGGCCGCGACATTTGTCTTGCCAACGCCACCCTTGCCACTGCAAACAGCGACAACTTTAGGGGCTTTGCGGCGCAGCGTTCTCTTGAGATTCGAGGATTGAGTGGAATCAGGCATTGGCAGCACTCGGTTGTGAATATTGTTCGGCCATCGTGCGCTCATCGACGCGCGCACGACTTGATTCCAGGCAGTCGATTGCCTGGTTGACGAGCCAGAGTTTTTTCTTGGCCGCGCCGTGCAGGTCATCCGGAATTCGTTGTCCGTCGGAAAAGAACGCGGCAGGCAGATCATTGCGAACAAGCGTGCTGATAATGCAACCCAGCTGTGCCGCCTCATCTATCTTGGTCACAATGCAGCCGTCCAGCGGTACTTTATTGAATGCGCGTACAGTCTCTTCGAGCGCGGCTTCCTGGGTGGCAGCCGACAGCGTCAGATAAAACCGTACCCGATCAGCATTGCGCCCGTAGGCCGCGAGTGCACTCGACAAGTCACGATCTCGCTGGCTGCGGCCTTCGGTATCGATCAACACCAGTTTTTTGTTGCGAAGTTTATGCAGCGTTTCACTCAGCTCATCGAAGCTGCCGGCTGAATACACCTTCGCACCGATAATGTTGGCAAAGGCCGCCAGGTGTTCTTTCGCACCGATCCGGTACGAGTCCGCACTCACCAGTGCGATGTCATCAACCCAGTTGTTCATCGCAAACTGGGCGGCAATCTTCGCAATCGTTGTCGTTTTGCCAACGCCGGTCGGGCCGATCAGGGCAATCGTGCCACCGTCCTGAACCAGGTTCCTGTCGGTGACCGGCAACATCGCTGCGAGTGCCGCCAGCGGCTTCGACCAGAGGTTATTGAGTTCACCGAGCGGCTCCAGTCGATTTACCAGCATGTTGGCAACGTCCGGTGCCAGCCCGACTCGCGCCATGTTGCGCAATATCTGTGCACGAACTGGAAAACGTCGCGACGTTTCCTTCCATAGCAGGCCCGACAGCTGCGTCTCCAGCAGGCCACGCATCGATGCAATCTCCGATTGCATGCCCGCAATTGCATGTGCATTTGATTCCGTCTCCGCAGACTCATCGAGGCGCGGCACGGGTGCGGGTGCCAGGTCGGCTTTGACAACTTCGAGATCGGCAGTCGCCGCGACGGAATCGTCGTCGGCAAGCTTCGCGAGCACGTCACTATTGATCTGCGTTTCGCTGCCTTGCGCGTCGCCCAGCGCGTGGCGCACCAACGCCTCGTCGTAGTCGATTGCGGCAATAACCTCGATACCGTCCGCAACACGCCGATTGGACAGGATAACCGCATCCGGGCCCTGGTCCTCACGTACGCGACGCAAGACCTGTCGCATGTCCTTATCCAGATATCGTTTAATTTTCACGATGGTTCCTCATTCGTTTACTCGCTCTTGCTTCGCTCGTTACCTTCTTTTCCATGCCCTTGCTTCTCAGCCACGTCCGATTGCTGCGCCTAACTGACCGCGGCAATCATTTGTATGCGTTTGTCGTCCGGTACTTCGTTGTAAGCCAGCACGTGCAGGTTGCGAATATTGCGCATCATGCGCGACATCCACGGCCTGACCGTCGGCGCTACCAGCAGTACGGCCGGTTCACCGGCGATTTCCTGGCTTTGCGCTTTTTCTGTCAGTGACTGATGTAATCGTTCGACCATTGCCGGCTCCAATCCGATATTTCCGTTCTCCTGTGCAGACTCATTCAAGATTCGTTCCAACTCTGGCTCCAGCGTCATTACGGGCAGCTCAGGCCGCGTCCCTGCTACGTTGTGGACGATTGAGCGCCCCAGCGCGACCCGCACTGCCGCCGACAAAACGTCGGGATCCTGACTCCTGGCACCATGCTCCGCCAAGGTTTCGGCGATCTTGCGGATGTTCTTCAACGGAATGTTTTCTTCGAGCAGGTTCTGCAGCACACGAGTGATCACGCTCATCGGCAGCAACTTCGGTGTCAGCTCCTCGACCAGCTTCGGCGACGCTGCGGCCAGCCGGTCCAGCAACTGCTGGCACTCCTCGTGGCCCAGCAGTTCGTGTGCGTTGGTCTGCAGCAGCTGGCTAAGGTGAGTGGCAACGACGGTCGCGGGGTCGACGACGGTATATCCCAGCATCTGCGCCTCTTCACGCTGCGATGCCTCAATCCAGTAGGCCTCGAGGCCGAATGCCGGGTCCTCGGTTGCAATACCTTCGATCTTGCCGAATACCTGGCCGGGGTTGATCGCGAGGTCTTTGTCGATATGCACCTCGTTCTCGCCGATCGTCACACCCGCCAGTGAAATGCGGTAGGCGTTCGGTTGCAGATCGAGGTTGTCGCGGATATGCACAGGTGACACCAGGAAACCCAGGTCCTCCGTCAGTTTTTTGCGGACACCCTTGATTCGTGCGACGAGCGGGCCGTTTCGCTGCGAGTCCACCAGCGGGATGAGTCGATAACCGACTTCGAGCCCGATCAGGTCGACCGGATCAACGTCATGCCAGCTCAGTTCCGGCAATGCGGCATCGGGGTCCGTTATTTTCGGCTCCGGTTCGGGCTCAACGCGGTTCTTGTTGATCATTCGCTTGGCCGCGAAGCCGCACAGCGCAGCGAGACTCAGGAAGGCGAAATTCGGCATGCCCGGAATCAATCCGAGAATGCCGACGATCAGGCCGGTAACAATAATGGTGCGCGGATCGTTGAAGAGCTGCGTCGAAACCTGGTTGCGCATGTCCTGCGACTTCGACACACGAGTCACGATAATCGCGACAGCCGTCGACAACAGCAGTGAAGGAATTTGCGCAACCAGCCCGTCACCAATTGTCAGGAGCGTGTAGTTATGCACGGCCGCGCTCAGCGACAGATCGTGTTGCGATGTGCCAATGATCAGGCCACCGACAATATTGATAAACAGGATGAGGATGCCGGCAATTGCGTCACCACGGACGAACTTGCTGGCCCCATCCATGGATCCGTAGAAGTCCGCCTCTTCACCGATTTCCTGGCGTCGTTTGCGGGCCTCTTCCTGGTCGATTACACCGGCATTCAAATCGGCGTCAATTGCCATTTGTTTGCCGGGCATAGCATCGAGCGTAAAGCGTGCAGACACTTCGGATACGCGCCCGGCACCCTTGGTGACAACAACGAAATTGATAATGACGAGAATCGCGAATATGACGAGACCAACCGCATAGTTGCCGCCGACCACAAATTCGCCGAATGCTTCAATGACCTCACCGGCCGCGGCCGTACCGCTGTGACCGTTAAGCAGCACCACGCGAGTTGATGCGATATTCAACGCCAGCCGCAACAGCGTGACTACCAGCAACACTGTCGGGAACACGCCGAACTCGAGCGGCCGCTTGACGTAGACCGTGGTCAGCAATATCGCCAGCGACAATGCAATATTGAACGTGAACAACGCATCCAGCGCCAGTGGCGGCAACGGAATCATCATCATCGCCAGAATTGCCAACATCAGGATTGGCATGCCAAGACCCTGTACCACGTCAGCCCAGTAATTTTTGCTGTTATCTATCGCCATCGTTATCTACTCGCCGCGGACGCCCCGGTCCGGGAAAATCGTCTTCATTAATGTCCGGCACCGGTTTTTCCGGTCGCTTCTGCCCGGGCCGCAAGGTTTCGTTGAGCTGGAATATGTAAGCCAGTACCTGTGCTACCGCGGTATAAAGACGCGCCGGTATTTCGTCTCCGATTTCTGTCGTGCGGAACAGCACACGCGCCAACGGCGGTGCCGAGAACAGGGGTATGCGGTGCTCTGTCGCAACCTCGCGAATTCGTTGCGCCAGCAAATCCTTGCCTTTTGCAATGACTCGCGGTGCTGCCGGACCCGATGCGTCGTATTTAAGCGCCACCGCAAAATGCGTCGGGTTGGTAATTACGACATCCGCCGTCGGCAATTCTTCCATCATGCGGCGAGTGGCCACTTGTTGTTGCATTTGACGGATGCGTGACTTGACCTCGGGGCGACCTTCGGTCTCCTTGAACTCGTCCTTGACTTGTTGGCGCGTCATACGCAATTTTTTCTGGTATTGCCATAGCTGGAATGGGACGTCGACAGCGGCAATAACGATCAGCCCGGTACTGACAATCAATAGTGACAGACCGCACTTGCGCATGGCATCGCCGATTGCCGTTTCGATAGGCTCCCGGCCCAGCGACAACAGATCATCGGCTGACCACCACAGCCAGGCCACAGCGATCGCACCCACCAGCGAGAACTTCGCCATCGCCTTGACGAGCTCGTTCAACGCGTTGGCACTGAAAATTCTTTTCAGGCCTTTTAGTGGATTGAGGCGTTCGCCCTTGAAGCTCGCCGCTTTCATACTGAAGGACCAGCCACCGATCAGCGTGGCACTCAGGAATACAGCCAGTATCAGCAGGATGGCGAATGGCAACAGGCTCAACATGCTTTTCCCTGCCAGTTGCGCGAAAGACGGCCCAAGGAAATTCGGGTCGAACAGCTTCTCCCGTTCTATTGAAAATCCCTGGCTGAATGCGGACATCAGGTCCCGGCCAATTGGCGCTGCCAACAACAACAGACCGCCGGCGCCGGTCAGCATGACACCGGTCATCGTCAATTCACGGGACCGGGGCACATCGCCTTTCTTGCGCGCGTCCTCACGACGCTTGGGCGTCGCTTGTTCGGTCCTGTCCTGTTGCGCTTCGTCTGCCACTTAGCTTACGCGTCCCTGGGAATCTACAATTCAAGCAAATGCGAAATCGCTGTGATCGAAAGCGTCAGAAATCCCGACACGTTCTCGACCAGCACACTCATGTTGAGAAAAATGACCGCGAATCCCAATAACATCGCGACCGGGAATCCCACCGCGAACAGATTCAGTGTCGGCGCCGCGCGACTCATCACACCAAAAGAAAGATTGACGACGAGTAGCGCTGTAATTGCCGGTAGCGCAATCTTCAGACCGAAGATGAACAGGTTTGAGGTCCAGGCCAGCAACTCCTCCAGAATCGGGACTGTCAGCCCCTTCTCGGCAATCGGCCACGCCTGGAAACTGGTCGCCAGCAGCTGAATCATCGCGAGATGCCCGTCCAGCGCCAGGAAGATCAGCATACCGAGCATCATGAACAACTGGCCCAGAACCGGAACGCTTACGCCGTTTGCCCGGTCCATGAATACCGCAAAACCAAGACCCATGCTCATGCTGATCACCTGCCCGCCGAGCGCGATCGCGTCGAAGACAAGCTGCACTAAGAATCCCATCACGACGCCAATCCCGATCTCCTGAATCATCGTGACCAGACCCGCCGCACTCAACACGTCCTGAGTCGCCGTATCCCGAACCGTCGGTGCAATGACTATCGTCAGCACGATCGCCAGCAACAAACGCACCCGAACCGGCACGAAGCTTGAGCCAACCAGTGGCATTACCATCAGGAATGCCCCGATCCTGACGAAAGGCCAAATGTATATCGTCAACATTTCGATCAGGGGTCCAATTGCTATTTCTACGTTCATAAAAATTGTTCGCTAACATTTCTCTGTCCTTTCCCGATTCACGAGATGAGGGTAGGAATTTGCTCCATTAACTGGCGCGTGTAGTTGATGATTACGCTGAGCATCCATGGGCCAGCCGCGACTAGGGCCAGCACCAGCACAAGTAGCTTCGGAATAAAACTCAGGGTCATTTCATTGATTTGCGTCGCCGCCTGGAACATGCCAACCAGCAGACCGACGGCGAGTGCGGACAACAACAATGGCGACGCGATCATCATCGTCACCCAAAGTGCCTGCTGCCCGATTGTGGTTACCATTTCCGGTGTCATCTAAATTCCTATGTGTAAAAACTTGAGGCGAGTGTGCCGAGCAGCAGCGCCCAGCCGTCGACCATCACGAACAACATGATCTTGAACGGCAGGGATATCAGCATTGGCGACAGCATCATCATGCCCATCGACATCAGGACGCTGGAAACCACCAGGTCGATGACCAGAAACGGGATGAAAATCAGGAAGCCAATCTGGAACGCCGTTTTCAGTTCGCTGACCATGAAACTCGGCACGATTATCGATAGCGGTGCCTGTTCGGCCGAACTGATGTCGGTCGCGCCCGCAATGCCCGCGAACAGGGCAAGATCACTCTCGCGAGTCTGCGACAGCATGAATTGCCGCAATGGTTCGATACCCGCGTTAAAGGCTTCGGTAGCGTTTAGATCACCGTTGATGTAAGGCTGTGCAGCTAGCTGATTAATCTCGCCGATGACCGGTGCCATGATAAAAAATGTCAGAAATAAGGCGATACCGAGCAGCACCTGGTTCGGCGGCGTCTGCGCGGTGCCAAGTGCCTGCCGCAGGATTGACAGAACGATAATGATGCGAATAAAGGCGCTGGTTGACAGCACGATAGCCGGAAGCAGCGTAAGCAGCGTCATCAGCACCAGAATCTGAATGCTCAACGTATAGCTTTGCCCCGACGCCGCATCGGTCGCCAGCGCCAGCGGCGCGGTTTGTGCGCCGGCTGTCGAGCTGACAAGCAGCAAAATGACGCTTGCGAGCAGATACCTCACTTGCGCATCTCCCGCATCGCCGCCTTCAATCGATTTGAAAACCCGCTGCTCGCGACCGGTTGCGCCGCAATTTCGACAGGACTTTCGAAGACATGCAGTGTTTGTACCGCGGTTGATGTCATGCCGATGAGCAATTGCTGATCGGCAACTTCGACGACCATCAGTCGCTCCTTTGGGCCCAGCGCGCGGCTGGCGACTACATTGATCACGTCACTTGCACCGCTTCCTGCGAGCCGCGATCGTGAATACAACCAGCCCAGCAACAGAATCGCGGCGACGACAATCGCCATGCTGATTCCCATACCCAGTAGCTCGCCACCACCCACCATTGGCGTAACCGTCGCCGTACTGGCGTTCGCGCTATCTGCAATCATTGCCGATTCCGATGTCATCGTTGTGCCGCTCAGTGCAGCTTTTCGATGCGTTCGACGGGACTGACGACATCGGTCAAGCGGACTCCGTACTGTTCATCCACGATGACGATTTCACCGTGTGCGATCAGCGTTCCGTTCACGAGTACGTCCATTGGCTCACCGGCGTCCTGATCCAGTGCTACGACAGAACCCTCGACGAGCGATACCAGGTCGCGAATCGAAATATCTGTCGAACCGACACGCAGCGAGATATCGACAGGTACATCGAGTACCAGGTCGAGATTCACGTCGGCAGCGGACCCATCGGCCGATTTCTTGCCATCCTGCAATTCGTCCGGTGCGTACTGCGGCGTAGCGCCGTCGTCGCCCGTCGCTGCTGATTCATGGTCACTACCGGGTTCCGGTGTTTCGTTTTCCATTATTAATAGTCCTTCGTTCTCTAGTTAACTGCTGGCTCGCCGCCCGCGTTTGCATCGATCCAGTGTGTGGCTTCGATAGCGTGGCGTCCGTCGTGGACGCCAAAACGGCCTTCCAGGATTGCTACCTGCCGTGCGAATACCGTGCTTTTCTGTGGATTGCTGATCGCGATGATGTCGCCGGCCTCGAGTTCGGCGACATCTCTGAGCGTCATTTGTGCTTTGCCAACATTCGATGAAATCCTGACCACTGAGTTGACGACCCGGCTGCGGAGGGAACGCTCCCATCGAGCGTCTTCAGCCGCGTCGCGTTCGCGTTTTTGCCCGTCAAATACCGGTACCAGCGACGCGATGGTGCTGTGTGGCCAAACGATGTGAAAGGTTTGCGACTTTTCGCCGATTTGCAGATCAAATGCGGCGGCGATCACTGTTTCGCTACCCTCAACACAGTCGATTACGCCGGAACTCAAGTGCGGCCCGACGAGTTCGTGATCAAATTCGGCGATCGGTTGCCACACCTCGCCAAGCACATCAATAACTGCGCGGCAAAAGAGCATCGCAACATTGGTTTCGCCGGGAGTAAAAAAATCGGCATCCTGCTGCAATGAATCATTGCCAGCTCCGCCATAGAAAGTCTCGACCAGGGTCTCAACCAGTGCTGCATGCAGGCTGACGAGTGCGGAGCCGGTTAAGGGCTTCGGCGCAAACTCATACAGCAATGACAGCCCATCATTCTGTTCACTGAACTCACTGTATGTGCAGGTCCTGATCTCACCGAACGTCAATTCGCATTCCGCGTTCAGCAGGACCTCAACCTGGTTCTCCATGCGCGCAGCAAACTGCCGGTTGAGGCTTTGCAAGCGCGGATAACTGTTGGTGACGATGCGAAATCTCGACCCGACCTCGTAGTCGCTGACTGACGCATAGGCGGGGCCTTTGCGCGAATGCACTTCGACCTCGCCGCTCGACATGCCGTCAAGCAATGCGTCCTTTTCCTCGTCGGATATTACCGGCTCATTTATTGATTCTTCCGTCATACGAGGCGCCTACTGGATAACCAGCGCCGTGAAGTACACGGCCTCGACGCCCGGTTCGCCGATTTGCTCGGTCATAACTGCCTGGATCTCCGCCAGGCCGTCTGCCAGCATTTTCTTTTTGCCTTCCAGCGTGATGACTTCTTCGTAGACGGCACCGCTGTAGAGCAGGATGAGCGCATTACGAATAACCGGCGTATGCTCACGCACCGCATTGATGGTGGTTTGTTCGCGCGCCATCACTTCCATCGTGATTTGCATGAAATGCGAGGAGCCGGTGCTGTCTTTGAAATTCACGACCAGCGGTGGATGCAGGCTGGTGTACAGCGCTGGATCTTTGGATGGCGCTGCATCTTCCGCGGCCGCTTCGTCCGCGGCGGGTTCGTCTCCGCCAAGCAATGTCATGCCGGCAACGACGCCGCCACCGACCAGCGCCAGCGCCACTACACCCATAATCAGCTTTTTCATCATGCCGCCCTTGGGCGCTTCAGCTGTCTCAGTTTCGTTAGCTTCTTCAGCCATCACTTGCTCCAAAAAGTCCTGCTATGGGTAATGCAAGTGCCGTGCCAAACCAAGTTGTGGGCTATTTATTGATTATTTTTCAATATCTTATAAACTTTTTCTCGTTATTCTATTAGGCCTTGGAAGCGTCGGTTTTTTGACTACTCAGGCGAAGGTGTCGAGCAAATTGTTGCTGGCGACAATTTTTCGTCGCTCGGTCATTTCGGTCTCACGCGGCGCCTCGGCCACTTCGTCTGCAGCCAGCGTATCGGCGTCCGAATTAAAGCCTCTGTCGTCACGGCCATCCGCAACACCGTGGTCACTGACGTCCGCCTGCCCCAGGGACAAGCCATTCTCCGTCAGCATCTCGCGCAGCCTTGGCAGCGCCTGTTCGATAGCCTCTCGTGTCACCGCATGCTGCGCATGAAACGTGACGTGTGCAGCACCTTCCTCAACGCTCACGCGAACGCGAACCGGGCCAAGATCTGCCGGCGTCAGCCGAATTTCGGCGGTCTGCAACTGCCGGGCAGTCATCACCAGCACGCGCTCACCGAGTTTCTCGCCCCAGGCGCTGTCGCGTACCGGCGTACTCATGGTATCCAGCATCGTTTCTGCTCGGCCTGATCCGGCCTCGATATTGAAACTGTTCGCGTTGCTCGCCAAATTGGCTACCACGGTAGAGTGTGAATTGCTGACAGCCGCGACGCGCGTATCGGGTTTCTGCACCGTTTCCAGCGCTGTAGCTGTTCGGCCCAGAATCGGCGGCAATTCTTCGTCCAGCACATCGTCGGCAGAGAGTGAGTTATCCAGAGCGGCAGCAACCGGCCGGCTAACCGGCGCCGGCGACACCAGGACCTTGTCGCGGAGTGGACCATCCGTGACAGTCGCAGCGATAACTTCTCCGCTCGCCGATGCAAGCATCTGCGCCGTCTCGCTTGTTGTCGCCGCCGTGAGCGGCGCCTCGATTGCCTGCTGTGCGACCGCCGGCATCGGCGCGCCACCGATCCGCGTCGCCGGAATTGCGATATCGGCATGCGTCGGCCGAGCCTGGCGCACCGATTCCGGCGTGACGGGCAGCAGGCTTACGCCGCTAATCTCATCGCCCAGCTGCTCGCTATCCGGGTACGCTACTGTAAGGTCCAGTTCGACATCGATCTGTGGCCGCCCGTTCGTGAGCGCGTCCGCGGCCGGGCCGGCACGCAAATCCGGCGCAACAGAATCCGCGCTTTGTAGCAGGTCTTGCTCAACCGACGATGCGCCCGGCTCAGCGCCAGGCATTTTTGCCGTCAGCAGCTCCCCCGTCGGCGTCGATGGCGGTGGCAACGACGGCAACGAATTGCCGCCCGGCGGCAAGAATTCGCCTGCTAATTCAGTCTGCACCGGGGGTATTTCCGTGCGCGCCCTGAGCAGATTTGCGAATGGCATCGACGAAAAGCCTGCGTCGCCGTGAGCGTCCAGCCCTGAATCGCCGCGATCCGGCGCTCCCTCAAGCAACGGACTCGCCGACGGCGTCTGCAGATTCATAAATGCGAGCATGTGATTTCCTTTTTTATAGACGGTGCCCTGCAATACAAAGAGCAAGATGTATGCCAAGTGTCAGCCATCACCGTCTTTGAATACGTTTTGCTGATTGTTCTGCAGTTCGTCGAGCTGCTTTTGCTCAAGCCGAGCGGCGTAAATCGCATCTCGCTTTTCACATTTTTCGAGAACGCGCTCCAGCGATTCGAGTTTCTGCCGTTTTATCAGCCAGCGTTGCCGGTGCATCTCCAGGTTCTGTTCACATTCGCGGATGACCTGGCGTTGTGACTGCGCAGCCTGGTCCAGTCGCTGCATGAAAGTCTGGTAGTCCTTCCAGTGCACAGAGCTGATGCTCGCATCAACAGGGGCCTTGCTTGCGTAGCTGCGTCGATAGTCACTGAGCTCGCCCAGCCGGTCGCGCTGTTGATTAAGCACCTGCTGCGAGCGGCCGGTTTGTTCGCTGTAGCGGCGCTCCTCGGCTGCGGCAAGTGATACTACCTTGCCAATTTTCTTTGTTTTGCGCGTCATTGTTCGTCGTGTGCCGAGGCGTCAATTGCGTCAAACAGTTCGCGTAGTTGTGCGAGGCCCGCTGCGGCACTGATATTCTCTTGCTGGTGCTGTCGAAGAAACTCGGTGATCGCAGGCCACAACGCTATTGCCTCATCGAGCTGTGGATTCGAACCAGGCTGATAGGCACCCACCGAAACAAGGTCGCGGTTCTCCTGGTAGGTCGCATATACCTGACGAAACCGGGCAACGAGTTGTTGTTGGCTTTCGCTGGCAAACTGGTTCATCGCGCGGCTGATCGATGACTCGACATCAACCGCCGGGTACACACCTGCATCGGCCATGCTGCGTGACAAAACAATATGGCCGTCAAGAATAGCGCGCGCAGCATCAACGATTGGATCGTTTGGATCATCCCCTTCTGCGAGCACTGTATAAACAGCGGTTATTGAGCCACTGCCTTCGGCACCATTGCCTGCGCGTTCCACCAATTGCGGCAGTTTTGCGAACACCGAAGGCGGATACCCTTTCGTTGCAGGGGGCTCCCCGATCGCAAGAGCGATCTCGCGTTGTGCCTGCGCGAAGCGGGTCAGGGAATCCATCAACAGCAATACGTTCTTGCCCTGGTCGCGAAAGTATTCCGCGATTGCCGTCGTCAACCATGCACCGTGCAGCCGCATCAGCGGCGTATCGTCGGCGGGTGTTGCAACGACAACGGAGCGCGCCAGTCCCTCGCTGCCGAGCGACTGGTCGATAAATTCCTTCACCTCGCGGCCACGTTCGCCGACCAGCCCGACAACGACTACGTCGGCTTCAGTATTGCGCGTCATCATGCTGAGCAACATACTCTTGCCGACGCCACTCCCGGCGAACAGACCGATGCGCTGCCCGCGCCCAAGTGCAAACAAGCTGTTTATCGAACGCACCCCGACATCGAGCTGAGTACGAATCGGCTGCCGCGCCAACGGATTGATCGGCGGCCCCTGCAACGGTACCGTTTCACCACGTGCCAACGGTGCACCGCCGTCCAGCGGTTGCCCACGGCCATCGAGCACCCGACCAAGCAGGTCATTTCCGACAATAACTTCCGGTGCCTCGGATACCGGGATGACGCGTGCATTGGGCACCACGCCGCGCATATCGCCGACAGGCATCAGGTAGAGCCGCTCACCCGAGAAGCCAACAACTTCCGTTTCGACACGCTTGCCATCCGCTGTGACGACATCGCATCTGCCACCCAGAGCTGCGTGACAACCTTCGGCTTCCATTGCGAGACCCACCGTGCGTCGCAGTACGCCTTCCACGACCAACGGCGGCTTTTCATCGTAGGCGCGATCGACATACGGTCCCAGCCGCAACGCACGCTCCAGGTTGCGATCAGGGTCCGGGCCGACGTGCACGATTGGCGTATCACTCATTGCTCGCGCTCGTCGCCAAGGCAGCGGCTGATGACTTCCTGCAAACGAGACTCGGCGCTGGCATCGATTTGTGAATTTTCGGTCGTTACCCGGCAGCCACCCTTGCCTGCCAGCGGATCTTCGACAATGATCCATGCTGGTTCACCATCGGCCGGTCGCAGAGTTTCCCGAACCAGGGCCGCATCGTCCGGATGCAGATGGACCTGGACGTTGCGGCTCGCAACCGGTAACACCTGGATCGCCTCGCGCACAGCGCCGATTACGTGTTCGGGGTTCAGATTGACCTCGCGACGAAACAGTTGTTTGACCAGGGCTGCAGCAAGTTCAAGCAATTGTTTTTCGATCGACTCGTCGAGCTGATCGAACGGCCGGCTCAACGCGCGCAGCAGTTCGTCATAGCGAGCTGCACGCTGCGCAATCTCTTGCTGACCCGCAGCCAGACCTTCTGCATGGCCCTTTTTCCAGGCTTCGTCATAGGCGTCCTTTTGCAGCTCCTGCAGACGCCCGGCGGTCAGATAACCTTTGCCATCGGAACCGTCAATCGCCGGGACATCCCAGCGTTGCACGGCTTTCGACGCCGCGTCCTCAGACATACTCTTCACCGCCCTGGCCCAGGTTGATGTCACCGGAATCTGCAAGACGCCTCGCTACGTCGAGAATTTCCTTCTGCGCCGTTTCAACATCACTCAGCTTGATCGGACCTTTCGCATCCATATCTTCGCGCAGTAGCGTCGCAGCGCGCTTCGACATGTTGCCGAGAATCTTGTCACTGATTTCCGGATCGCATCCCTTCAGCGCAACAACCAGCAGGTCATTCGAAATTTCTCGCAACAACGCCTGGATGCCACGATCGTCAACTTCGAGCAACGTCTCGAAGACAAACATCATGTCTTCAATGCGTTGCGACAATTCGGCATTGCGTTCCTTGATTTCGCCAAGCAGCTTTTCACCCTGATCAGGCTTCAGAGCATTCACAATTGCAGCCGCGACCTTATCGCCTCCAACCTTGCGGGTTGCCCCGCGACTGGTATTCGCAGACTTGTTGGCGATCAGGTTTTCGATTTCCGCCAACGCACTCTGCTGAATATCGGTCAGGCGCGCGACGCGCATAACAATATCGGAGCGCATTTCGGCCGGCAGGTTTTCAATAACCTCGGCTGCCTGTGCGTTGTCCAGGTACGCGAGCACGATGGCAATAATCTGTGGGTGCTCGTCCTGAATAATGTCAATAACTTCCCTGGAGCTCATCCATTTGAGTGCCTCCAGCCCTTTGGCTTCGTCACCACTGACGATTCTTTCTATGAACGCGTTTGCTTTCGTTGCGCCGAAGGCATTGCCAAGCAGCTTGCGTACGTAGTTTTCCGTGTCCACTCCGAGCGCCGTCTGGTCTTCAACATCCATAATGAATATATCCAGAACCTGGTCGGCATCGTTGCGGCTGACGCTTTTCAGCGATGCCATTGCCGTACCAATTTTCTGGACTTCATTGGTCCCCATAAACTTCAGGACCTCGGCCGCTTCGTTTTCGCCAAGCGTCATCAGTAGTAGTGCGGCCCGTTCTGTGCCATTCATTTGCGTCGCCGTATCACTCATCGGCGCTTACCCATTTCTTGACCACCTGCGCCACGCGCGCAGGGTCATGCCCGGTTATATTCTTGGCTGCGGCAACTTTTTCATCGTAGTTCGGTGGCGGGATCGCCCCTGCTGCGCCGGCGATCTGCGGCGCACCGAAATTACCGGTGTACTGGCCGCCGCCAGCGATGTACTCACCCGACACGCCCGGGTTACCGCCGACGACCCCTCGCAGCATCGGCCGGACAATACCGAACGCGATCGCGAGTGCGACGATGGCACCAAGAGCCTGTTTGATCGATTCGCGGAAAATTGGCTTCTCCCAGATCGGTGGTGGTTCAACCTCACCTGCATCTTCGACAGCCAGGAAAGCCTCGCTCATGACAACCACGGTGTCGCCGCGGGCGTCACTGAAACCGACCGCTTCTTTCACCAGTGCGGTGTAGCGCTCGATGTCCGCATCACTAACGGCCCCTTGGTCAGAGTCTTCGGTGAACGGCGAATCGTCGACCAATACCGCGACCGATAGCTTCTGGATCGCGCCGGACTGTGGGCGCGTATGACGGATCGTCCGGTCGACCTCGAAATTGCGAATACTGCTGCGAGATGTATTTTTCGGCTCAAGTTGCTGCGCTTCCGACGCAACGGCTTCACTTGCAGCTGCCTGCTGCGCCGCAGTACCAGCATCAACAGGCGGCTGGTTGCTCAGGGCACCCGGAATACCGCCTGCCAGCGGCCCACCCGCACCCGACTGGTCTTCATTAATTTGTTCGCTACGAATAACTGAACGAGTCGGATCGAAGGACTCCCGTGTTTCTTCGACATAGGTGAAGTCAATGTCGGCGACCACTTCGGCGCGCACCCTGCCCGCACCTAACAGCGGAGTCAACAGGTCTTCGATGCGTCGTTTGTAGGTTTCTTCAAGTTGTCGCGAATATTTGTACTGCGACGCCGCCAATGCGTTGGCTGGCTGATCTGTCCCGTTGCTCAGCAGTCGGCCGTTCTGGTCGATGACGGTGACGTCGCCTGCGACCAGGTTCGGCACACTGGATGCGACCAGGTGCACAATTGACGAGGCCTGGTCTTCTTCAAGAATTCGCCCGCGATAGAGGTGCAGCAAGACGGATGCGCTGGCCTTCTTCGCGTCGCGGATAAAGGCAGTCTGCTTCGGCAATGCAAGATGCACGCGAGCTTCGCGTACTGCTCCCAACGACGATATTGTGCGCGCCAATTCCGCTTCCAGTGCATGTTGGTAGCGAGCGTTTTCCATGAACTGGCTGACACCGAAACTCGATTGTTCCTGCATCGTGTCCATGCCCGCCGATGCACTGGCCGGCAGGCCCTGTGATGCGAGTTGCAGGCGAGCGTCGTGCACACGATCACCGGCAACCAGGATGCTGCCATCTCCGTTCAGTTTGTATTCAATTTCCGACGCATTCAGTGCTTCCGCTACCTGGGCAGCTTCCTGGGTACTCAGGTCTGCGTACAGCGGCGCGTAGGATGGCGCTTGCGACCAAAGCACAATCCAGAATCCCGCTGCAACAGCTGCTGCAACGCCAACCAACAGCAATACCTGGCGCACGGCAGGAATGCGCAGTACACCCAACAAGCTGATCTGACTTGTCGGTACCGCAGTTGACTCAATGACAGTTCCGGTTTCCATGATTTATGTGCGTTCCTTGTTGTTGTCGATTGCCAATGTGATCCGCGATCACACCGGCATATTCATGATGTCCTGATAAGCGGTTACCAGTTTGTTACGTACTTCAGTGACGGCACGAAATGAAAGATCAGCCTTTTGCGATGCGATCATGACCTCCGCAAGGCTCTTGTTGCCTGTGCCATTCTCGAAATCTGTCTTGAATGCGGCCGCTTCGTGCTGTGCATCGTTAACCGCGTTCAATGACGCCTTCAGCAAGTCATTGAATGCTGCTTTCGGCGGTTCGGCCGTCGGCTGAATTGGCTGCAGATCAGCACCGAGCGTGCGAATCTGGCTGAGCAATTGCGTTGCATTAATCTCATTCATGACGCGTCTCCCGGAATGGCAATGCCGTCCGCCCGCATGCGTGCGAGTTTGTAGCGCAGCGAGCGAGCGCTGATCCCGAGCGCATCGGCGACAGCGGCACGTTTGCCGTTGTGCGCTGTCAGTGCGTCGATGATCAACTGGAATTCATGGTTTTTGAGACCTTCGTCGAGCCCGGACTCGTTTGCTGTCGGTGTTGGCGTTGTTTCGAAGGCCAGATCGGACGCAGTCAGTTGCCGTCCGCTGTGCAGTATGAGCGAACGCTGCAGCAGGTTCTCGAGTTCCCGTACATTGCCGGGCCAGCCGTGATTCAGCAGCGCCTGTCTGGCACATTCAGACAACGTCACGTTGCGGTTGCCATGTCGCAGCAGCGCCAGCTCAGCCAACGGCAAAATGTCGCCACGACGCTCACACAGAGGCTTGATGTGCAATGGAAATACATTCAGGCGGTAGTACAGATCTTCGCGAAACTTGCCGTCGGCAACGTACTGGCGCAAGTCGCGGTTGGTCGTCGCGAGGACCCGTACGTCAAGCGGGATCACCTTGCGACCGCCGATGCGTTCAACTTCTTTTTCCTGGATAACACGCAGCAGCTTCGCCTGCAGGCCGATATCCATTTCCGAAATTTCATCAAGCAACAAGGTGCCACCGGCCGCCTGTTCGAACTTGCCCGCATGTGCGCCAGCCGCCCCGGTAAAGGCGCCTTTTTCATAGCCAAACAACACCGCTTCCAGCATCGTTTCCGGAATAGCCGCACAGTTGATCGCAACAAAGGGCGCTTCCTTTCTCGGCGACTGCTCATGGATGTAGCGAGCGAATACTTCCTTGCCACACCCGGACGGACCGCTGATCGTTACCGTGACATCGGTACCGGCAACTCGCCTGGCGATGTCCAGCAGCTCGATCGTTGCACTGTCAGCAGCAATCGGTGATTCAGCCTCGGTGGACGGCTGCAGATACTTGTCGACCACGGCCTTGAGTTCATCGGCCGGAAACGGCTTCACCAGGTAATCTGAGGCGCCACTGCGCATGACATCGACCGCACTTTCTATGCTGCCGTGTGCCGTCATCATCACGGCAGGCAATGTTGGGTGTTGCTCGCGAATTTTTTCCAGCAGGGTCAGTCCATCCATCGGCTCCATCTGCCAGTCGGTCAGCACCAGGCCGATCGCCGAGCTGTCGATGATTTCCAGCGCGGCGGCACCGTTGTCAGCGGCGAATACCGGCTGCTCGTCGCTCGCCAACGTGTCAAATAATGCACTTCGCAAATTGGCATCGTCTTCAACGATCAAAACCGCAGCTCGGGTCATGGTGTGTCATCTCCGTGGGATTCGAGCGGTATCTGCAACGTAAAACTGCTGCCCAGACTGGAAGAATTAACGCTAACCTTGCCACCGTGCGCAGCAGCAACAGCCTGCACCACTGACAAGCCCAGCCCGGTGCCCTGGGGCCGGGTAGTAAAAAAAGCATCGAACAGGCGCGGCTGCACATCACCGGGAATACCGGGCCCATCGTCGGTTACACACAGATGAATCGTGCTGCCAAATTGGTGCCCGTGTAGCAGAATATTGACGCCACTACTGCTCGCCTGATCCGCATTGATGACAAGATTCAAAAGCGCACCCTTAACGGCGTCTTTATTGGCGGCAACCGTCAGGTTGCTGTCGGTCACCGACGCGCGCAGGTTCGAAGTCGGCTTGAGCTGCGCATCCATGCAGTCGCAAACGTCGTTAAACAGCGCCTGCACATTGACCGGTTCCTGCTCAGCGCGAGCGCCCGCGGCAAAACCCAGCATGTCGCTGGCCATGCGTTTCAATTCTGCGAGTCCGGCTTGAATTTTGTTTACGACTCGAGCCTGCCGTGGATCGCTAATATCGAGTTGGCTTGTGTACAACATGGCAGATGCCAGCGGCGTACGGACCTGGTGCGCAAATTCCGCGGTCATCGCACCGATCGCCGACAAGCGCTCCGCGCGGTGTTGCAATCGAGAATTCGACTGCCGCGACGTGGGGAAGGCATCCTCGAGCAACCCTGACGGACGACCGAATCGCTCGAATACATCCTGCGATTTCGCGACATTGTGAATTGCTGTAGCCAAAATGGCGCTCCTGTATGTCAGTAACGACGTCTACAAAGTTAACTGCAAATTGCATGCCAAACTGGTTACTTTATGTTTTTCAATGACTTAGGGTTTTTTCGATGCGTCAAAAGCCGTCAAAAAAATGACTGGGAGGTCGAGTCGTCGATTTTCTGCCGCGGGGGTGGGCTAGACGGCGATGTTGTACTTGCCGATTTTTTCGACCAGGGTCGTGCGTTGCATGCTGAGCATACGAGCCGCTTTTGCGACCACGCCGCCGGTGGCTTCCATGGCCTGGGCGATCAGCGACTGTTCGACCTGCTGCAAGTGTTCTTTCAGGTTGGCCTGCGTCATTTGCATTGCCTCGCTGACATTATTCAATTCAGCGATCGGTCCTGCCGGGGTGTCGCGATACTTCGCTGGCAGATCCGCAACGTCAATCATGCCTTTAGGCTTAATTATTGCGAGGCGTTCAACAAGATTACTCAGCTCGCGAATATTGCCGGGCCACGGGTAATTGGCCAGCACCTGGACCGCTTGCGGTGTAACCCGCAGCTCGGTGCCTGCATCCGGGTCATGTGAGATAAAGAGCTCATTCAGGAGCTGTGGCAAGTCTGAAACGCGCTTGAACAGTGGCGGCATTTCGATTGGAAAGACATTCAGGCGATAAAACAGGTCTTCGCGGAACTCTCCGTCCTCGACCGCTTGCGGCAAATCCCGGTGGGTCGCCGCGACAATGCGCACATTGCAATGTTGCGATTTGCCGCTGCCTACCCGTTCGAAACAGCGTTCCTGCAGCACTCGCAGCAACTTGACTTGCATCGACAGGCTCATATCGCCAATTTCGTCGAGAAATAAGGTCCCGCCTTCGGCGAGCTCGAAGCGGCCGGTTCGCGCTGCAATTGCACCGGTAAACGCACCTTTTTCGTGGCCAAATAGCTCGCTTTCGAGCAAGTCAGGCGGGATGGCGCCGCAGTTAACGGGCACGAAGGGTTTGCCGCTGCGATTCGACAGCTCATGGATCGTCCGGGCGACGAGTTCCTTACCGGTGCCGGATTGTCCTGTGATCAGGACATTGGTATCAAAATCGGCGACTTGCTCAATCAGCGTGCGTACACCGCGAATCGAGGGTGACGTCCCGGTCAGGCGCTGGCGCCGATCCTGCCCGTTGTAGCGCTCGGCACGTTGCAGCAGTCGCAGCAACTGTGAGCGCCGCAATGGCAAATCCAGTGTCCAGCTGTGACCATCCGCAAGCTCCGCGCGCGCGCAGCTGACATCCGGAAAACGGATCAGCGGTATGTTCTTGTGAGCCTGGTGGTAATCGCAGGCGGCATCGAGTAATGGGCCATCAGACTCGAGACTGCCGATGACGACCGCGATATCGCTTTTGCCCGACAAATCGCTAATATCCCGGTCCTGCCCGGCAACGACCGGCGCATAATTGAGGTAGCGCAGGCAGCGACTGAATTCAGCTGTGCGTTGCGGGTCTGCGTCCAGTATCAGAACACTGCCCAAGGATGCCTTTGTCTCGCTCATTGTCGCCCTTCGATCCCCTGCGTCGTATCATTCGACTGGCATCAGGATAGACCGAAAAAGCGGCCGGATTTGTGACTTATTTCACAAATACGTACTTATTTAACGTAATGGCGAATCCGGTGCGCGGCGCTCTGGCTGGCCGTAAGCGCGTCTCGCGGCCTGGCCGCGGCGGATATCGGACAGCTTTTCGGCCACCTCGCCTCGCGATACCAGCACCTTGATCTGCAATCTTTCAAGGCATTGACCAATGCTGACGATAGCCGCCTGTCGTTCCCGCTGCGGAATTTCCAGTATCGTGTTGCGCAATCGCACCGCCAGTTGCTCGATCCGGCCCCAGTCGCCGTCGACTGCGAGCGCTTCCATGCGGGCGACGATGTCCATTGCCACATCCGCCGGGTTGTCGTCCAGCCTTGCTTGATTTGCAGCCATTATCTGTCCTCCTGACGTTTATCGATTGTCCAGGCTATGCCACCTAGTCGCTCGTTCCTGTCGCGGCGATGACCTCCGGATCGTCGGCGATTGCATCCCATGCTTCTTTGAGTTCGCGCATCAGGCCGGATACCTCGTCGAGAATCGCGAGATCGTCTTCCAGGTTTGCTTGCAGCAGCCGTCGCATCATGTATGCATACAATGCATCGAAATTATCCGACATACGCTTGTTGGCTTTATGGTTAAGGCTGACCTGCAAACCATTGATCACGCTGATTGCATCGCCGATGGCTTTACCCTTGCGATCGACTTCCTTGCGCTCCATATGGCCGCGCGCGAAATTGATGCGGCTCAGTGCATGCTCCATCATCATCTGGATCAGCCGGTGTGGCGAGGACTCACCCACTGAACTGTTGCCGATTTGCCGATACTGCTGCAGGGCTTCGTTGCCGCTCGTTGTATACATCAATAGTCCTTAAATATTAGCCGCCGCCACTGTTCGAGACGCCGGGAAGGTTAGCCAGTTGCTGCGACAGGAAATTACTCGTTGTCGACAGTTGTGCAAGCAAAGAGTCCAGTGCATTGAACTGTCGCAACAAACGCGTTTCCAGTGCCAGCAAGCGATCATTGAGCGCTTCGCGATCGTCCGTGATGCCGTCGATCTGAGCGGTCAGGCCCTGCGTGCGCGATTCAATGATGCCATCCGATTCAAGAAAGCCATCGGTCAGCTCGTGCAGACGCGTCGCAAAACCATCTGTAGTTGAAAATAGTTGTCCGAACTTGACGAAGTCTTCCGCAAGGACTTCGCTTAGACGCGTGTCGTTGATTGACAGACTGCCGTCGAGTTGCAGTTCGATTCCGACTTCGCTCAAAGTGGAAAACGAGGCGTCGATGTCTGTTACCGCGGTGCTCATCTCGCGTCGGATCTGGTCGCGAATGCCACGTATGGTCGAATCACCCAGCAACGGTGCCGCCTGTTCACTTTCCGCGCTATAGGCGGTAAGCGAGTCGATTGTCGTAATCATTTCGTTGTAGGCGTTAACAAAGTCTTCAACCAGCGTTTTCGTTGCACTGATGTCGTTCTCTACCAATAACGATTCACTCAGGCCTGCACTGTCACTCAGGACCGAAATGCTTACGCCCTCAACAGCGCCGGTGAAGGTATTGCTGGAACTCATGACCTCGAGCCCATCGATCCGGATAATTGCGTCCTGGGCCGGCAGCGACTCCGTCATAGCCATCAGGCTGTTAGCCGGATCGTATTCAAGTGCTGCGAGGCCACCGTCTCCGCCCGCCTGCGTGACGGTCAGGGTGTTGCTGGAGCCGGTATCGTCGGCCGTCAGAATCAGGTAGCTGCCGCTGTCGGCATTGACAATTGTTGCGGACACGCCGGGATTACTGGTCGACGAATTAATCGCATCGCGAATACCGGCAAGTGTATTGTTCTCTGTGGAAATATCGAGAATCATTCTCGATGCACCGACATCGATAGTCAGCGTCCCAACGCCGACAACTGCATCGGCACCGGTAAATGCGCCGGATGTCAGCTTTTGTGACGTTGCTGTTTGTACGACCTCAACCGCGTATCGAGCCGGCACCGCATCGGTGTCAGCGCTAACGGTGAAAATGTCTTCGTTGCTCGAAGTTGCCTGGCGAACCAGGAATTTGTCCGCCGACGTCATCGTTTCGAGTTTGTCACGGACGCTCGACAACGCGGACTTCAGGCTGCCAAAGGCGGATAATTTTGCCTGTGCCTCGACCTCTTTCAGTCCGAGTCTGGTCTCCAAGGGTTGTCCCTCCGCAGCAACAAGCTGCTGTACGATTCCGCTAATATCCAGGCCGGAGCCGATTCCCGATGAAATAATACTTGCCATAACTCAGTCTCTGATTGCGTTCCTTGGGGTAGTACTGGATTTAGAGTTACAAGATCCATGCCAAATCCCCATTCAGCGGCGCCTGTGTCCGTTCAGACCTGGTTGTCGTATAGTCTCAGCGCCACTTCGCCCAGATCCGAAACATAGGTTTTCGCATTTTCGGGCGGAATTTGCCGAATAATCTCGCCGGTTTCGCGGTCGAGTACCTGGATAACCGAGCGGCCACTTTCCATGTCCACCCGGAATCGCAGATCGCGGCCAATCGTCTGGCTGGCGATATTCATCTGGCGGGCAAGACTTTCGAGGTCCGGCTTTGCAGGTTCCGGCAATTTATTGCCGCTTTCGGCCTCAGCGTTGCCGGCCTGCGCCTTGTCAGACGCGGGTCTCAACACCGCAAATGTACCCGTTTGTGCGGAGACTGGGTTTATGTCTTGCGCAGACATGCAATTTCCCCTTTCATCCTAGATCCCAGTGGAAGGCGGCGTCCTTGCCGCCTTCCGTCGGGGGTTTAACTCATCGCTATTACTGCAGCAGACTCAATGCGAGCTGCGGCTGAGCATTCGCCTGCGACAGGACGGCGACGCCAGCCTGTTGCAGAATCTGTGCTTTCGTCAGCGCCGCAGTTTCGGCCGCGAAGTCCGCGTCCTGGATCCGGCTGCGCGAAGCAGACAGGTTCTCGGAAACGGCTTGCAGGTTGGCGATCGTTGACTCGAAGCGGTTCTGGATAGCACCGAAAGTTGAGCGCAGGTCGCTGACGACGGTGAGCGCAGAGTCGATTCGGCTCATCGCCGATTCGGAGTTCGCAACGCTCAGTACATCAACGCCGTCCAGCGTGCCAGAGTCTTTGGCGATTGTTGCAGCCTGACCAACGTCGGCGAACTGGCCGGTCATCGTGATGTTGTCTGAGGCAGACATCGTGATCGTGCCACGAACAACGCCTTCTGAAGCCGTCGCAATACCGGTACCCGTCAACGTTGCACCCGTTCCCTGGGTCAGCACTTCGGTGATGTCAGTGTTACGGCCGTCGACCGATGTGAACGTCAGGTCCGTACCGCTGACCGATGCAGAAACACCCGTCTGTGACGAGAACAGGTTGACCTGTGCAGCAACGTCCGACGCTGTCAGCGAACCATCCGCTGCGATGTTGTCGCTGCCACTGAAGATCGCTGTACCGTTAATCGTCAGGTTGTAGGTACTCGTCGCGTCGGCTGATGCAACCGTGCTGAAGGTGCCGGTGTGCAAGTTATTTGCAGTAGCAGTAAGACCGGCTACGCCCGCATCATTGATCGCGCGGACTTTAGAGTAAGCACTATCGGCTTCCTGTCCATTCAGTGATCCAGCTACCGATGCCCCAACACTAACCGCTGCGCCTGTCCCGACGGCGATCGTAAGACCGTTGTCAGTCAGGGCGTTTGCTGTTACTGCGGTGCCAACAGCGCTTGCAATCTGGCCGATCTGGCTGGAACGCATGCCGGTTGTCAGGTTGACAGAAATCGTTTCACCGACGTTTGCGCCAACCTGGAACTGCGCGCTGCCGAACGTACCATCAAGAACCTTGCGGCCATTGAACGACGTCTGGCTGGCAATTCGCTCAACCTCTGCGATTCGCTGCTGAACTTCTGCGTTCAGTGCAGCGCGGTCAGAACCGGAGTTCGTCGCGTTAGCTGACTGTACCGCCAGTTCACGAATACGCTGCAGGTTGTTGGTCAACTCACCCAATGCACTTTCTGCGGTCTGCGCCAGGGAAATACCGTCACTTGCGTTTCGGACTGCCTGGTCGATGCCACGGATCTGTGTTGTGAAGCGCTCGGAAATTGCGAGACCTGCCGCATCATCCTTTGCGCTGTTAATTCGCAGGCCAGTAGACAGCCGTTCCAAAGACTGGTTTAGCAAACCTTGCGAACGATTCAAATTACGTTGCGCATTAAGCGATGCAACGTTGGTATTAATCGTCTGTGCCATTTTAAAGCTCCTGTTAATCAAATAGTCCGGTCTGCTAAAGCTGCCGGAAGTCATTTACGGCCACGAAATCCATTCAAGACCACCGTTCGAGTGGGTTATCGGTCGTGACGCCAGGATCTTTAGAAATGATTGTCGGCTGCGGCGAAGTGGCCCGGACGGGCACCGACAGCATTCGCTGAAACTTTAGTAAAAATGCGAAAAGTTGTGACGCAATGCACTAAATTTTCACGCATGACGCGCGTTAGACTAGAAGTAATTGAACAAGGATAGCGATTGTGTGCGAATAAAGGATTGCTGCGCCGCTTCAAGCGTTGTCGTCTCCATACTCAAGCGGGAAATCGCTTCAGCGTAGTCGAGGTCCTCGATGCTGGCCAGCGTTTCCTGGTAAGACAGCGCGAAGCCACCGTTACTGTCGAGCTGATTCTCTATCGCCGAGAGCCGTGATCCGACTTGTGTTCTGATATCAAGAATGTTGCCAATCGCGTGGTCAAGATTCTGCAAGCCCTGGTTAATACCGTTGCTCTGAGCGGCTTGCATCTGCTCGCCGGAGACACCCATTTCAACAGCGGCAATTATCTGCGTGACCGTTGTAAAAACATCCTGGTTGCGACTGGGCGCCAGGTCGAACTCATCCCCACCCTGCGGTACGCCATTCAGCGAAAACTCTATTCCGTTGAACGCAATTGAACCACCGCTTTGGAAAGTTCCGGTCGTGATGACCGCTGCAGACGAGTCCAGCACTTCGTAATTATCGGAATCGATAAAGCGAACAGTATATTGATCCGGCACCCACGCTGTCGGGTCGACCAGACTGCTTGCCGTGATAACGCCAGTACCGGTATTGCTGCTGCCAGCCGTAACGCTGAAGCTGCCGTTGCCATCTGCGATTGCAAAGAACACGGCTGCACCGGAATCGCCATCGGCAACCTGCTGGCCCTCACCGATCTGAACCTGGCGTTGACCCTGGTCGCCGTTGTAAGAAAACCCTGCGGCACTGCGTGACACAGGCTGCGTATCGGTCTGGTTGCCCGAAAACAGGTAACTGCCATTGCCGTCTTTCTGGTTTGCAAGCTGCACCAGCTGATCGAGCTGCTGACGCAACTCCACACCGATCAGTTGCCGCGTTTCATTACTTTGCGTCGCATTATTGGCCTGCAGCGCGAGCTCGCGGACGCGCTGTAACACATTGTTCACCGAATTCAGCGCGCTCTCCTCCTGCGACAATCGATTCGTCGCAATACCCGCGTTACGATCGAACTGCGTCAGACGACTGATTGCCTCGCGCATTTCGAGCGCGCGTGACGAGGCGATCGGATCATCGGACGGCGTCAGGATGCGGCGGCCGCTCGAAATTTGCCGCTGCGTATAATCGAGCGATGACTGCAGTTGCTGCATCATGCTCAAGCCCTGCAAATATGAGCCACGGGTCGAAACTCTCATGTTATCTCCTGGTCGCGTTCAACAAGCTGTCGAACAGCGTGCTAGCGACACTGACGACTTGCGCGACAGCCTGGTACGCCTGCTGGTACTTGATCAGGTTTGCCGCTTCCTCATCGAGGTTAACGGCCGATGTCGACAAAACTGCATCTTCCGCATTCTTCAGGACAACGGCCTGCGCCTCCAGGCCAGACTGAATCTGATGCGTCGTCGAACCGACTCCCGACACCAGTCGACCGTAATTCTCATTAATACTGATCGAACCGCCTTCCAGAATTCCGACCGACTGCAGTTCGGCTACCAGCAGCCCATTGGCATTGTCTCCCGATGCGCCGAAATTGGGTTCAATCATAAATTGGTCGCCGGTCGCGGGCACGCCGCTGAGTGTGAACGAACTGCCGTTGACGACAATTGGAGCGCCATCGGTATACGTAAAGCTGCCACTGCCGTTTACAGTGAATGTCGTCGCGCTCGTGAATTCGATGACAGCGGTATCAAGTAGCTGCGGTTCTGTCGCGTCCATTACCGAGGTCGCTGCCACAGCGGCACCACCAGTATTTGCAAGTGCTGCGCTGACTCTCGTTGGTGCTGCCATCGCAATCGCTTGCGGGTCTGTTATAACGCTGCGAATGGATCCAGCCGCATCGTGCGCTGAACGAATCAACTGCCGATCGCCCGCTGCCGGAGAACCGCCGACGACGATACTGAGCCCGTCAGCTGTCAATGGGTCGGCCGGCGTGCCAGTACCGGACAACGCTACCGTCATGTTGTTATCGGTGCGCCGCAAGCTGTACGCGCTGCCGTCAAACTCGAGGACATAATCAACGCCGGTCAAAGCGCCGAGATCCGAGACGCTCGCAGTCGCTGTGCCACTCCCTGAATTGTTCGAGGATGGCAAGACGTCTGGATCATCGACGCTGAACAGATCGCCGCCCAGGTTGCCACGAAGGTCCATGCCTGCGGCATGTTGTTCGTTAATACTATTGGCAAAGGCGATGGCCGTCTGGCCCAGCGACTGTCGAGTGGGGTCCAGAATACTGGATCGATAGTCCAGCAAGCCGCCAAGGTTGCCGCCAGTCGACGTGGTGTCCAACGGCGTGCTACCTGCCGCGCTCTGGTAAGTGACCGTCATGCGCGTCATATCGAACTCGGTGCCGCCGGTACCCAGCTGCCGCGCCTCACCGCCCAGTACCAGGGATTGCCCCGAGCCGATGAAAACACTCATCGTGCCATCGTCCTGCAGTGTAGTGGACACAGAGACTTGCGCCGACAGCTGCAAGACCAGAGCGTCACGCTCATCCAGCAGGTCATTAGGTGCATTGCCGGTACCATTCGCCAGCGAAATCTTCTCGTTGACGTCGGCGATCGAACTCGCGAGACGGTTGATGTCGGCGACAGACAATTCAATGCGATCATTGACTTCCGCCTCAAGCGCATCAAGGCTTTCGTCGAGAGACTGAAATCGTGATGCCAGGCTCTGGGCCTCGCCAATCACGGCCTGCCGGGTCGGAATCGACGACGGATCATTGGCGAGATCCTGCACCGTATTAAAGAAACTTTGCAGACCGGTATTGAGCCCGGTGTCCGGGTCGGCGAGCAACACATCAATTCGACTGGCCAGATTGTTCAAGGTATTAAATCGCGCGTAGCCCGTCGTCGTCGTGCGCAGTTGTTCTGTTTGCATCGCATCGTACATGCGCTCGATCGATGCGATCTGCGTTCCGGAGCCAATGTAGCCAACCCCGCTGCCCGAGCCGGGACGTGCGGTAAATTCGGCAACCTGGCGGCTATAGCCTGGCGTATTTGCGTTCGCAATATTGTGACTGGTCACGTCCAGCGCCCGTTGAAACGCCAGCATCCCGGTCAGGCTTGTATTCAGTATTCCTGCCATTTCAACTACCTGCCTCTAGTTCGCTCATGACCCGACGCATCGTCGGGCCTTCCATTATCCTGCCAATTTTTTCGGCATACAGCGGATCGGTCGCATAACCACTGTCCTGCAATGCCCGTGCAAACCCTGCGGCATTGTCACCATGGTCACTAACACCCTCATAACGCGGATTCGAGGACAAGAAGTCGCGATAATCAGCGAAAGCCGATGCGACATTGCTGTAGGACCGAAAACGCGCCTGCTCCGGGCGCGGTACACCGTTTTCAAACTCCAGCGTACTGCGTACGACCTCGTCACCGTCCCAGCTGGAGCCGCTCTTGATACCGAACAAGTTAAAGCTTGGTGCACCATCCTGCGCTGGAATGACATGCTGACCCCAACCCGTTTCTAGTGCCGCCTGGGCGAGAATTGCTTCGGGTGCGACATTCAGCTCTTTAGCGGTACGCTCCGCATGCGGCCAGACGTCCCGGGCGAAATCCTCGGCGTTCGCCCAACTCGCTGCAGCGCTATTCGTATTCGTTCGGGCGGCCGGTTCAGCCGCAATACTCTGCTGCGGGCGTCGAATCGGATAGTTCTGTGGCGGACGATCAGGATTTTCTGTGGCGGTTGTTCCACCCAGTTGTCGGACCAGCAAGTCCGCAAGGCCTACGCCCTTACCGCTCGCCAACTCTACGGCGAGCTGCTGGTCCATCATCCCTTCATACATTTCCATTTGTTCACTGTCGCCAAACAGCGGATCACCCAGCGATGCATCGCGCATGCTCTTCAGCATCGTTTGCAGGAACAGTGCTTCGAACTGTGTCGCCACCTCACGCAATGCCGCCGGGTCATTTTGCCCGGCTGCTCTGCGCAAATCAGTGTATTGCGTGAAATCAGTTATCGCTGACGACATCGGAACTCCGCATCTCTATATCACGACGAGCTCTGCCCGCAACGCACCTGCCTGCTTCAGCGCTTCGAGAATTGCGACCAGGTCACCCGGAGCCGCCCCTACCCGGTTAACAGCCTGCACAATTTCGTCAAGACTGGTGCCGGGTTCGAAGAGGAACATGCTGGCGTCTTCTTGCGTAATACTGACGTCAGAGTCCGGCAGTGCGATCGTCTCGCCTGCGTTACTGAAAGGAGCAAGCGGCTGACTGACAAACGGTCGTTCGCTAATCGTGACCACCAATGAACCATGCGATACCGCTGCCGGCGTAACACGAACATTGGCGCCGATGACCACAGTGCCTGTGCGCGAATTCACAATAACGCGTGCCTGAACTTCACCCGGCTCCACCTCGAGGCTTTCCAGGGCGGCGACAAATGCAGTTCGGTGCGACGGATCGAGCGGTGCACGCACTGCGACCGATACTGCATCGAGCGACTGCGCTGTGCCCTCGCCCATCGTTGCATTGATTTGCGCGGCCAGTCGATTCGAGGTCGTGAAGTCCGGGACATTCAGATTCAGAACAATTGATTCTTGTGTCAAAAAGTCGTTCGGCACTGCACGCTCAACCGTCGCGCCATTTGGAATCCGGCCAGCACTCGGGATGTTCACCGTGACACTGGAGCCGTCATTGCCGGAAGCACCGAATCCACCGACGACGAGATTACCTTGCGCCAACGCGTAGACATTGCCATCAGCGCCGCGTAGCGGCGCCATCAACAAACTACCGCCGCGCAGGCTTTTTGCATTGCCGATGGAAGCAATCGTGATATCAATCCTCTGTCCCGGTTTGGCGAATGGCGGCAGTTCGGCATGTATCGTCACGGCGGCGACATTCTTTAACTGCATGCGCTCCCCGGTTGGCACTGTTACGCCGAATTGGGTCAGCATGTTCACGATGCCCTGGACCGTAAACGGTGCCTGGGTCGTTTGATCGCCGGTGCCATTGAGTCCGACCACCAGTCCGTAGCCGACAAGCTGGTTATTACGCACACCTGCGACGCTTGCCAGGTCTTTCACCCTGTCCGCATAGGCGTGCTCGGCAACGAAGGTACCGGCGAGCATTAGCACCAGGAAAAAGTGCCTCAGCGTCATGCGTGTACTCCATTTGATGTGCATCATGATTCCTTGTCTAGTAAGGGTGTAGGACGGAATTGAAGAAACGGCTGATCAAGCCCATCTTGTTGGCCGCAGCAAGAACACCTTTGCTGCTGTAAGTAATCTGCGCGTTCGCTATGCGTGTCGACACCAGCGAATTGTCGGGCTCGATATCGTCCGGTCGTATAATTCCCGACAGGCGAATGAACTCTTGCCCCTGGTTCAGCGTGACCCATTTTTCTCCACTAATAACGAGGTTGCCATTTGGCAACCTGTCGACAACCGTTACCGTGATGTCACCCGCCAGGCTATTGCTCTGGCTACTCGCACCTGTACCGTCAAATGAGCTGCTGCCACTCAACGCACCATCGAAAAGCGGAATACCTTTATGCGTCAATGGCGTACCGAAAACCGTTGGGTTGCCCATGGTCGCATCCGTCGCTTTACTCGTCGTTGTTTGCGAGTTCTTGGTCGCATTGGTTTGCTCTGCCAACACGACTGTCAGTATGTCGCCGACGCGATTCGCCTTACGATCCTCGAACAGCCGAATGTCGGTGCCGGCATTGTAAATAGTGCCCGGCGCTGGCTTCGAATAGACCTGTGGCACGACAACAGGCTGCGGCGGTATGGGTTCCGATGGACGCGTCAGACCGCAAGCTGGCAGTACCAGAAACGCAGAAATCAGTATCGAAACCCTGGATAGTTTAGTCATGACATTCTCTTAAAGATTATTGTTGATGTATTGCATCATCTGGTCATTCGTAGAGATCGCTTTCGAATTCATCTCGTATGCGCGCTGCGTTTCGATCATATTGACCAACTCCGAAACGACATTGACATTCGAACCTTCGAGCGCACCCTGGTTTATCAGTCCCAATCCATTCAGACCGGGCGTGCCGGGTTGACCCGAACCACTCGCTGCCGTTTCTATGTAGAGGTTTTCGCCGATGGGTTGCAGACCGACCGGATTGATGAAGTCTGTGACTTCAAGAGATCCGACCTGCGTTGGCGTTGGTTGCCCGGAAAGCTTGACCGATACCACGCCATCTGTACCGATGGTAATGCTCTGGGCGCCATCCGGGATCGTAATGCCCGGCTGCACGACATAGCCACTCGAATTCACGATTTCACCCTGGGCATTGAGCTGGAACGTACCATCTCGCGTATAAGCCAGTTCGCCATCCGGTTTCAATATCTGGAAGTAGCCGCGCCCATTGATCGCCACGTCCAACGCATTGCCGGTTTGCAATACGCTGCCCTGCGTGAGCAGTTTTTCCGTAGCGACAACACGCACGCCGGTGCCCAGGTTCATGCCGGACGGCAAAACCGTGTCCTGTGAACTCTGTCCGCCGGATTGACGAACGTTTTGATACAGCAAGTCCTCGAATACCGCGCGATCCTGTTTGAATCCGGTGGTATTAACATTCGCGAGGTTGTTGGATACCACCGCCATACGCGTCTGTTGCGCGTCGAGTCCGGTTTTAGCCACCCATAAACCCTGGTTCATCTGTCTCTCCTGTTATGCGCCCGACTAACCGAGCCGCATCATGGTTGCCGCAGTATCTGCATTTTCTTCAGATGTCTTGATCACGTTCACCTGCATTTCGTATTGCCGTGCCAGCTCGATCATGTTGACGAGCGTCTTGGCAATATTGACGTTGCTTTGCTCAAGTGAGCCGGACACGAGGGAAACACTGGCATCCGCGTCGGCTTCGCCACCGTTTCTCAGGTGCAACAGTCCGTCCTCGCCTTTCGCAAGGTTCGCAGCACCCGGCTTCACCAGCTTGATCCGGTCGACGATTGAAACTGTTTCCGGTCCCTGCCCCAGCGGCTGAATGGAAATCGTGCCATCCCCGCCAATAAGCAGACTGCTGTTCGGCGGAATTGCAACCGGCCCGCCATCTCCAATCACGAGGTGACCGGCGCCGGTCGTGAGCAGACCGCCGGACTCAACGCGCAGATCGCCGGCACGCGTATAAGCCTCACTGCCATCGGGTGCCTGAACTGCGATATACCCATCACCTCTGACAGCAACATCCAGGTCGCGACCTGTACTCGCAAGCGGTCCCTGTGACAGGTCGGTACCATACGAATCGACAACGGCATTGATACGCGTATCGACGCCAGGCCCGTCGATCGGTATTGAGGTAAACGAATGCAGATCCGCCCGGAAGCCGGTCGTCGAGGCATTCGCCAGATTGTTGCTGTTGATGGTCTGCGCATACTCCGTCTGTCGTGCGCCGGTCATCGCCAGGTAAATCATCTCATCCATTGTCAGTCACCCTCTTCGAATGCTTATCGAATGTTAATGACAGTTTGGGTAATGGTGTCGGCAGTCGAAATCATCTGGGCATTCGCCTGGAAGTTTCGCTGCGCGGTAATCATTTGCACCAGCTGTGCAGTCAGGTCGACATTCGACGCTTCAAGTGCACCCGATTGAATATTGCCGAAGGAAGCGGTTCCTGCTTCGCCGAGCAATGCATCGCCCGACTGGAAGGACTCGCCCCAGGTGGTGTCACCGAGTTGCTGTAGACCTTGGGGGTTTACAAAATTCGCCAGCGCGAGTTTGCCGAGCGACGTCGATTGGCCGTTGGTAAATCGTGCGAACACCACACCCTCCGAGTCAACGCTGACACCGGTCAAGCGACCCGTCGTGAAGCCATCCTGAGACAGGGAGTTCACGCCAAAGTTGTCGCCGAATTGCGTTGCCGAACCGAAGTCCAGTGACAGGTTGAGCGGGTCTGCGCCGGTCGTCGGTGTATACGCGCCCAGTGGCATCAAACCACCGGCCGGCGAGTTCAGGCTGCCATCCGGGTTAAACACCACGGGTGCCGCACCCGTAACCGCGCTGCCATCAATTTCAATCTCTGTGTTCCACGTGTTGGGTGCGGCATCCTTGATGAAATACACGGTCGCCGTATGTGCGGCGCCCAGTGAGTCGTACACGGTCACGGACGTCGTGTGATTAAAGCTGCTCGGGTCCGTCGGATCGAATACACCGTTTGCAGGTACTGGCGCGTCAGCGGGCAGATTGATCCCGAATGCCGCGCGAGTTGATGCCTGCGGCGGGTTTGCGCCAATGGTCAGCTGCAGGTCCTGTGGCGTACCGGTATTGAACAAGCCGTTACCTGCGTACGGATAGGCCTGCAATCGAGCGCCTTGCGCGTTAACGACATTGCCCTGGTTATCCACGCCGAATGCACCCGAACGCGTGTAGCTTCGGGCGCCGTTGTCGCTAATGACGAAGAAGCCTTCGCCACCTATGGCGAGGTCCAGCGCATTATCCGTAAAATCGATATTGCCCTGCGTAAACTGTTGCGCTATCTCCGAGAGACGAACACCGCTCCCGGAAGCGCTCGAGCTCACGCTTTGCGTGCCGACCGCGAAAACTTCCGAAAACTGTGCGCGCGACATCTTGAATCCGGTCGTGTTGACGTTCGCGACATTGTTCGCTGTAACGCCGAGATCGGATGAGGCGGCATTAAGACCGCTGAGTGCTATTGCAAATGGCATATGCTTGCTCCTGGCTAAATTCTGTTGTTATCCAATAATCTGGTAGACCTGACCGAGCGGCATGCTCTGCCCGCCGGCGAGGTTCAATGACATGCCGTCGCCATACTGGCCCAGCGTCACGCTCTCGATTTTCGATTCGATGACGGTTGCCGCGCTTTCGATGTTTGTGCCGCGGATGACCCTGGCACTGACGCGATAATGACCGGTGTCGGCACGACTACCGTCGGCCGCAACGCCGTCCCAGCTGAAATTCACCAGTCCTGCCGGTTGCTGGCCGAGATTAAGCTGCTGCACGAGGGCGCCGGATTCGTCGGTAATGTCGATCTGCACATTCGATGCGCTCGATTCTATTTCCAGTGCACCGTTGAGATCCGCGTCGTCCGCCAGGTGTCCGATGTCCGTGACAGCGAGCACCGAGTGACCGACAAGCCCTGCGGCCTGCAGCGCCTGGTTGTCCTGCATCGAGCCGGAAAGCCCTGCAAAGGAATCGTTCAATGAAGAAATCCCGTTCACGGTGCTGAACTGCGCCAGCTGGCCCAGGAATTCGCCGTTGTCCATTGGCTCAAACGGGTCCTGGTTCTGGAACTGCGTAATCATCAAGGTCAGAAAGTCTTCCTGGCCAAGGCTGTCACGCTCGGCAGATTGTGGCTGCGGTGCAATAGTCTGAAAATCATCTATAGGCGAAATTGTAGTCATGTAAGTCTCTTTAACGCTTAGCGTCCGAGTGAAAGCGTCTGCAACAGCAGATCCTTGGTGGTATTGATCATTTCGACGTTGTTTTTGTAGGAACGCGACGCAGAGATCATGTTGACCATCTCTTCCACGGTATTAACGTTGGTCGCAAATACATTGCCGTCCGCATCAGCTTCCGGATTGTCGGGCTGATAAATCTTCTGCAGCGGTGCAGCACTTTCTACAATGCCGTCGAGGCGAACGCCTGCGACGCCAGCCTGATTGGCGAGTGACTCACTAAACGTGGCAAACACCGGTTGTCGAGCGCGATACACCTTGTCGGGATCACCGCTTACGCTGCCCGCGTTGGCGAGATTGCTTGCGGTTACGTTCATACGCACTGACTGCGCATTCATGGCGCTGCCGGCGACGTCAAAAACCTTGAATAGCGACATCAGTCACCTCCCTTCAATGCGTATCGCATCGTGCGAATTTTTCCATCGAGAAACGCAAGGCTTGCCCTGTATTGCAGCGCGTTCTCAGCGAATTCGGCCTGTTCCACGTCCATCTCGACGGTATTGCCGTCCAGTGTTGGCTGCGTCGGCACGCGATACATAGTCGTAAAATCCCCGCTGCCGTTACTCCAGGCGGATCGGTGCAGGTCGCTGGTCTGCGTCATCTTCAACGTGTCTTCGCGGGCACTGCTCAGTACATCGTGAAAGTTAAGATCACGCGCCTTGTAGCCTGGGGTGTCCACATTGGCGATATTCGACGCCAGCACCTCATTTCGCTGTGCCCGAAACTTCAATGCCTGTTCGTGTTGTACTAGTGCCGGTATGTCCATTGTGCTTCTGCCTGCGTGTTCCAGTAATTTCCTTCCTGCCATGGTCTATGCAATGCGCGTGCCAATACCGCGAAAATCGGCTGCTTGCCAGCGTGACTAAAGCTTCAACGCCGCGCGCCGATAACGATGACGGATAGAACTTTTCCCTGGCCGGCAAGAAGCTGCCGCGTTGCCGGCAAGTCCCTGCCGCGCTTCCAGTCGCTCGAAAACCCCTGCAAATTCGCTCACTTTCAACGCTGGCATGGCAATTGCATCGTACCTATACAGACGTCGCGGCCTTTGGCTGCGGCAAACAGCGGCCAACACCGCAGGGCACCGTGATTACCGGTTCTTTAAGCAGGAGCACTAAAACTTGATTTGTCTTGAGTCGCCAAAACAACGCCGCAGATTCGTCGAGAAATTGACGGCAATGCCAGTTGGGCGACATTTATTCGTCGCCCTGCTGGCGCTTGCATCGGCGTCTATCGCATTTGCAGGTACGGCAGAGTCGACAACTTCCTCCGGCTGGCACCCGGTTGAACAAATCGCGGCGGCCGCGGAGGACTTCCTGCGTGATCGTACTCAGAGCCTTGCGGGTGAAACAGACGTGCGCGCCGGCCTTCTTGATTCGCGGCACCGCCTTGCTCGGTGTGACCAGCCGCTGCAGGCTTTTCTGCGCTCCGGCACCGAAATCAGGGCGCGGACGATCGTTGGTGTGCGCTGCGAGGGCAGAAAGTCGTGGAAAGTCTATGTGCCGGTCGATGTTGTCGTGACGGCCAATGTCCTGGTCGCACGACAAACACTGGTCAAAGGCCAGGTTCTGAGCGCAGACGATCTGGCGACGGAGCAGCGTGACGTGTCACGCGTACGTGGCGGCTATTTGAGTGATGCGGCGCAAGTCATTGGCCTGCGCGTCAAAACCCTGGTCCTGGCCGGCAAAACACTCAAGCCCGCGATGTTGCAGGCCGATATCGCAATCAAGCGCGGCCAGAGCGTGACTTTGACCGCCAACACCAATGGTTTCGCGATAACGATGGCCGGTACCGCCCTGATGGACGGCGCGCTCAACCAGCGAATTCGGGTGCAAAACAATAATTCCGGGCGCGTAATTGAGGGTATCGTGCGCTCCCGCGAGCAGGTCGAAGTCCTGCTCTCACGCGACAACAGTTTTTTTCACGCCGGACCTAAAGTATCGCCGCCAGTGGCCGATACGGGGTTTAGCAACAATGATCGTTGAGGTTAATACGTTATGACAAACAGGATCGGTCCAATGGATCAGGGTACTTTGGGAAAAATTGGCGGCAAGGTCGACGAAACCTCGACCAATGGCAAGGTCAAGGCCAATTCGCCCGGCCAGGACCCGGCAGCGGCGAACGCTACACCGACGAGTGACACGGTCAACCTGACCAGCAGCGCCAAACTCCTCGAACGACTGGACAAAACGCTTGAAACGTTGCCGGCCGTCAATGCAGAACGTGTTGCAGAGATTCGCAACGCAATTGACAGCGGCGATTATGAGATTGATTCGGCCGCAATCGCGGACGCGATGATTCGACTTGATCGTTCATTCGGCGAATAACGATGAGTTCTCTGCCTCCACACGATGCCAGGACGCAATGCGTCGAGCTGTTGAACGATACCGTTTACCACGCTCTGGGCCTCAAGGAGATATTGCTTGAGGAGCACAATGCGCTGCAGGCCCAGGATACAGACAGCCTCGAAGCCAGCGTGACAAACAAGAGCGCATGTGTCACACGGCTGCAGCAACTCGACAAACAACGAATTGATCTGTGCACAGCCTGCGGATTTGCGGCCGGCGCGGACCAGATGGCGCGGCTCATCGATTGGTGTGATGACAAGGACGAGTTGCGGAATCGCTGGGACCAGCTGCTGGTCGTCGCAGCTGAGAGCAGCGCATTAAACATGACAAACGGCGCAATAATCCGCGTCCGCCAGCAGCATTTTGAATCGAGTCTTGCGGTACTCCGGGGCGTAAACCCGGGTACTGATACTTATGGCCCGCACGGCGGGGAAGCAGGTGGTTTTGGCCACCGATCCCTGGCGCAGGCCTGACCTCAATCGTGAGTAAGGATACTAAGCTATGTTGATTGTGAGCCGACGCGACGCGGAATCCATTTTGATCAGACCCGGTGACGACATTGACCCGTCATTGACTCTTGCCGACCTGTTCCAGAATGGCCCGATTGAAATCACCATATTTTCAGCAAATAACAACCGCGTAAAAATGGGAGTTCAGGCACCCGACGAACTCTCGATCTGGCGCAAGAACGACGTCGCCGCATAGGGCGCAAACAGTCCCGCGTGACAAGGTGAATCACGCATTGGCAGGCGTGAATGCGGGACAGCTTCGGACGGATTCGATGAAACATTCCGCGCTTACACTTTTTCCTGTTTTGTTGCTTGCGGCCGCATGCGGCGGATCGGGTGCCGCAAGCGAAGAACAAACCGCGCGCAATAGCCCGTCAGCGGCACCCGTTGCGCTGCCCGACAATGCCGAAATCCTGAGCAAGGTTTACGATCCCAATTACGATGTGCCCGTCGGCTTTTATGTCGACGAACGAGCTGAAACCACGACACGCAGCTACACGGTACATCATGTCCTCGATGCCTCGAATTCCTATGAGCGCTGTACCAACGATCTCGTTATTGCGCAGCAATGGGAACAGGAGGACAACGCATCCCGAGCGGTAAACGGCTACTACGTAACATCTATCGAGAATGATCGCTATTTCGAGTTTGTACGTGAACTCGACTACACCCAGGATGTGGGCAACATTTCTGACCCCACGTCCCCGGGCTACGCCCGCGTCTTCAAATGCGATTACGCGGATCGTTCAGGTGTTGATCGCAACCTGCTGGACGGCTACTCGGGCCGACTGATGGCGTCGCCCGCCAGCGCCGAATCGCTGCAGGAGTTCACCGAATACATGTGGCAGTTTCGTTTTTTTGACGTGTCACGCAAAGCGGTTATCTCAAGCTACGGCGAGCCGGGCACCAATGACCTGACGCACACATTGCTGCTGGCCCTGGTGAATAATCAGGGCAGCGATCGCTGCGACCGGGTGGATGTCGTGGAATGGCGTTTCAGTTTTGACGAATCGGCCCGGGAAATGCGTCGCGAATTTCACACGACGCGCAGTTTTGAAGCCGAACTGCGCGATGGAATTCCGCAATTCTGCGACTAGGGCCCGGCGGACGATACCGCTGTATCCTCGCGACACTTTGATTTCCGCATCACACTGAAGATACTGACGATTGCGTACTGAAATTTGTCGACAGGTCGCTATAATGCGTCGTCTGTTTCCCGGGAAACTTCCTTTTTCCATACAATCCGACGAGAGCCCCACATGACGACACTTCCGGCACTGCAGGCCTGGGTTGACCAGGTCGCGAGCCTTACGCATCCTGATGCCATTCACTGGTGCGACGGCAGCGATACCGAATACCAGCAAATGATCGACCAGATGCTGGCCGATGGCACTTTGACAAAGCTCAACGACACGCAGTATCCGAATTGCTATCTGCACCGCTCCGACCCAAGTGATGTAGCCCGAGTCGAACACTTAACGTTTGTCTGCACGCAAAACGAAGAAGACGCTGGCCCAAATAATCACTGGATGGATCCGGGCGAGGCGCACAAGAAAGTCGATGCCTTGTTCGAAGGGTGTATGCAGGGCCGTACCTTGTACGTCATTCCGTATTGCATGGGCCCGATCGACTCACCTTTTTCCCGCTGTGGCGTCGAAATTACGGACAGCCCCTACGTTGTCGTGAACATGAAACTGATGACACGCATGGGCAAGAAAGCATTACAACGCATTGAAAATGAAGGATCTTTTGTCAAAGGATTGCATTCGAACGGCGACCTGAACCCGGAACGCCGACTGATCATGCATTTCCCGGACGAACTGTCGATCAAGAGCATTGGCTCAGGCTACGGCGGCAATGCCCTGCTCGGAAAGAAATGTCACGCATTGCGTATTGCCAGCTACCAGGCACGCCAGGAAGGCTGGCTCGCTGAGCACATGCTGATCGTCGGGCTCGAAAGCCCGCAGGGCGAAACGCACTATGTTGCCTGCGCGTTTCCGTCGGCTTGCGGCAAAACCAATCTCGCCATGCTGATTCCGCCGCAATCGCTGCCGGGCTGGAAAGTCTGGACGGTCGGTGACGACATCGCCTGGTTGCATATGGACGATGACGGTCAGCTGCGTGCGATCAACCCGGAATCCGGTTACTTCGGTGTTGTGCCCGGCACGAATGAGAAAACCAACAAGAACGCCAACGACATGATCAAGCACGATACGATTTTCACCAACGTCGCAGTAACCGACGACAATAACCCATGGTGGGAAGGCAAGTCCGAAGGTGCACCCGCAATCGACTGGCAGGGACATCCGTACGATCCCGCCAATGGTGATGCTGCGCATGCCAATTCGCGATTTACGGTTGCCGCCAGCAACAACCCGATCTACTCATCACTGGCCGAAGCACCGGAAGGGGTACCGATTTCAGCGATTGTCTTCGGTGGGCGCCGCAAGGAACTTGCGCCGCTCGTCTACGAGGCCAAAAGTTGGGAGCACGGCGTGCTGGTCGGCGCCGGCGTCGCCTCTGAGACGACAGCCGCAAATATCGGCGAGGTCGGCGTCGTACGCCGCGACCCGATGGCCATGAAGCCGTTCTGCGGCTACAACTTTGCAGACTATTGGTCCCACTGGCTGTCATTTGCCGATCGGGGCGCGAAGCTGCCGAAAATTTTTCATGTCAACTGGTTCCGCCAGACGCCGGATGGTGACTTCCTGTGGCCAGGTTTCGGTGAGAATCTGCGTGTTCTGCAATGGATCATCGATCGCTGTGAAAATCGCGTCGACGCCGCTGAAACGCCGATCGGCTACCTGCCACATCCAAAAGACATCGACACCAGCGATCTCGACATCAGCGCCGCGGCTTTGCAGGCCCTGACGTCAATTGATCGCGAGCAATGGCGTGCAGAAATGGAGTCGGTGGGAGAATACCTCGACAGCTACGGCGAACGTCTTCCGCAGGCGCTTAAAGAACAACAACAGGCAATATCTCGGGCCCTTTCGTCGTAGGAGGCGGCCCCTGAAAATACGGTGACAGTGACCCTATTTTCTAGAAAATAGGGTCACTGTCACCGTATTTTGTGCTACTCGATCGTCTTGTAATAGATCGCCAGCGACGATCCGGGCTTTTCTGCCCGCCCCAGCCCGATCGTGCCTTCATCGGCCAGTTCGGTAGAGTCACGACGCACCAGCGTTTCGTGGCCCTGCACGTTCGTCAGGAAAGTGCCGTTGGTGCTCTGATCGACCAGCACAAATTTACCGCGGCGCATCTCAATTTTCGCGTGAATACGCGAAATCAGGTTGCCCTTGATCACGACATCGTTGTCGTCGGCACGCCCGAGATTAATGCTCTTGCGCTGGTCGGAGACTTCGACCGTTGAATCTCGGAAATTCAGCAATAATTTGGAGACCCGGCGGCCCTTGCTCTCCCACTCGATGGTCGGCAGCATGCTGGTCGCCTCTTCCGGTTGCCAGACCAGCTCAAACAGGGCGACTTCATCCAGCCGGCCACGCACCGTCGCAACATCAATCTGGCGGGTTTGGTTGCGCAACTCGGGACTCATTTGTTCGACGGTGTGCCCGGATATGACAATTTGCCTCGATTTGGCTTGCGATGTCATACGATTCGCCGTGTGCACTGCGGCACCGAAAATATCGTTTTGCTCCTGCACGACCGGCCCATAGTGGCAGCCGATGCGGATCGATACGGGTATCCCGTCTTCTTTTTTACCGGCCTCGGAGATGCGGGACTGCATCATAACTGCGGCGCCCATAGCATCATCAACCGATTCAAAAGTGGACATAACCTCATCCCCGATCGTCTTGATAACGGTGCCGTTGAATTGGTAGGTGGCGTCTTTCATGATATCGAGGCAGGACGCCACGGTTTCGCTGGCCTTGGTATCGCCAAACTTGTCATACAGCTGTGTACTGCCGACCACGTCAGCAAACACAATTGCTACTTCAAGATCTTTTGCCATAACACGGCTCATTAATAACGCGCCAAGCGATTAATAATACTACTATTTTTCAGCGACGATGTACGCGATCCAGGCCAGATCCGCTTCACCTTTTTCATCCGGCGTAAATTCTCCGTTGCCGTCCCCGTCCTCATCTTCGCCTTCCCAGTAGACAGTCGCCTTCCGAAATCCCGCTTCCAGCAGTAACTCGCGCAACTCCGGCGCCGACCACAGCCGCCACTCGTAGGTGAAGGCCTTTTTGATCTTCGAACCGTCTTTAAATTTGAAATGAATATGACAGCGAATGTAGTTAGTCACCGGGTGAAACTCGGCCTGGTGCCAGATGTAGGTAAAGCCGTGCTTCTTATGCTTGGTTTTTTCGCGGGTTTCTTCCTGAGCCTCCGGGCCGCCGAACATGTCACAGAAGAATACACCATCGTCTTTGACCGCTGCATGACAGCGTTTGAAATACGCCAGCAATGACTCGCGCGTGTCGAAAATGAAGTAACTGAAATTAAAGGCCGCCAGCAAGTCAACTTTGGGCGTCTCGACGGTCATGACGTCGGATTCGATCAGGCTCACGCGTGCCTGGTCTTCGGTCGCGAGCTTGCCAATACGGTTTTTCCGCCCCCACTCCAGCACCGATGGATCGATATCGACACCGATTGCCTGATATTCGGTGCCCTGCCGTACCCACTGACACGACGCACTCGCTGTGCCGCAGAAATCCTCGCGGAACAGGTATGCTGTTCGCCCGGTCAGGGATTGGAACGTCGCCTGCAGGAACTCGATCTCATTCTCGACATTCTGCACCGATAATTCGTACAACTCGTGAATATCGGCAGATTCAGCCATCGTCTGATGTTTGTTCGCAGATTTTGCGCTCATTGTCTTATTCAACGTCCTGTAGTGAATGAATTATGCTGCGGCCGTGCATTGTAGCGGCCTAGGCGGCAATAGGCATAGCATTTAGTGCATTAACCAGCACTTCGCTGCCAGCATCGGCTTTGTGTGCGTTCTCGCTGATTTCCCGGCGCCATGCTCGAGCGCCGGGCTGGCCGGCGAACAGACCCAGCATATGTCGGGTCATTCGGTGCAGCGGCACACCGTTGCTTAAGTTGGCGTCAATATACGGCAACATTTTTTCAACGATATGTCGACGTTCAGGCAATTCGAAATCCGGGTTGAAGTGATGCTCGAGCTCAGCCAGGAAAAAGGGCTGTTGGTAGGCCTGCCGCCCTATCATGACTCCATCGACCTGTTGCAATACGTCTTCTATGCGGGCGATGTCCCGCAATCCGCCATTGATGATGATCTCGCGTTCCGGGAACTCGCGTTTGAGCCTGTAAACCCGTTCGTACTGCAGCGGCGGCACGCTACGGTTTTCCTTTGGACTCAATCCGTCAAGAATGGCGATTCGAGCATGTACAACGAATTTCCGGCATCCGGCATTGGCCAACTGATCCACGAATGTGCACAGAAACTCGTAGCTATCGAGGTCATCAATACCGATGCGTGTCTTGATCGTAACTGGCAGGTCTGTTTCGGCCTGCATTGCACGGAAGCAATCGGCAACGATATCCGGCCGCTGCATCAGGCAGGCGCCAAACTGACCATTTTGCACCTTGTCGCTGGGGCAGCCGACGTTGATGTTTATCTCGTCATATCCGTAGGCGGCAGCCTGCCGCGTAGCACTCGCCATCAGCGACGGATCGCTACCGCCCAATTGCAGGGCAATCGGATGCTCAGCTGGATCAAAATTCAGGAAACGATGCGTGTCGCCGTGGTGGATTGCTGCAGCCGTGACCATTTCTGTGTACAGGAAAGCCGACGGGCTCAGCAAGCGCATGAAATAGCGGCAATGGCGGTCGGTCCAATCCATCATGGGGGCAATTGACACTCTCGAAGGTCTTGTGTAGTCTGTCACTTGTCGTCTTTTTTACTTATTAATCAATTAGTTATTTTGCACTATTTTCAACTCATTCTGTACCTATTCTCGTCCATTTTGTATCAAAAATGGCTCATGTCGCACCGTGTCGCACTGCTCATGTCGCACTTTCTTTTACCTAATTGGAGTGAAAATGGCCACAATTCGACCACGCCAACGTCGTGATGGCAGCACAGCCTACCTCGCCGAGGTACGAATCAAACGTGATGGCCGCCTGGTTCACCGCGAATCCAGAACCTTTGACAAGCGTCGCCTTGCTACAGAGTGGGCAGCACGGCGGGAGAGCAAACTTGGCAAGTCAAAAACCTTTCCCGGGCGTAAGCAACACACACCGCGAGGCCCACTGAATAAAATTCTATTGAAGTATCGCAAGGAAGTCTCTGACATTCGCCCGATGGGTCGTAGCAAATCGTCCCACATCAAGTTCCTGGAAAAAACGAATCTCGCGAATATTGATGTAACCGATATCAATTCGTCTGACTTGATCGAACACGCGCGTGCTCGACGGAGATCCGGAGCCGGCGCCTCAACGGTAAATAATGACCTGGTCTGGTTGCGGATCATCCTGCGATATGCACGCGCTGCGTGGAATGTCCCTATCGACCTATCGGTGATCGATGACGCCTACGAGGTTCTCAGAACCGAGAAACTGGTCGCTAAATCGAAAGCAAGATCCCGCCGGCCATCACATTCGGAACTTTCGGCGTTAACAGATTATTTTCGGGAGAAAGAAAAACGACGCTCAAGTATGCCTATGCGGGACATCATGTGGTTCGCGATTCATTCGGCACGCCGACAAAGTGAAATCACGAGTCTATTGATCGATGACAATGACGAAAAAACGCAGACAGGAATTGTTCGGAATCTGAAACACCCATCGGATAGAGATCTATTTCGCCGATTTAAGTATTCTGATGACGCATGGGAAATCATACGTCGACAAAATCATGATGAGGATCGAGTGTTCCCCTTTGAGCCCAAGACGATAGGTGCTGCTTTTACACGAGCGTGCCGCGTGCTCGAGATAGACAATTTGCATTTTCATGACTTGCGACACGAGGCGACCAGCAGGCTTTTTGAAGCAGGATACTCGATCGTGGAAGTCCAACAGTTCACTTTGCATGACAGCTGGGGAACATTGAGTCGTTACACGCATTTACGGCCGGAATCTGTCGCGATTCGTAGCGGAAAAAAGTAAGACGGATAAATTCATGAACGGCACAGCCGAACTGGCGAAGCTAGTTCCCAATAGCCGGTTGGAACGTGTTCATTCCGTTAGAAGGCGCTTTGAAAAATTGACGCCAGCACACGGAGTCGAATCACGCAGATCTCCCACACGAATTCGATCCGAGGTCGCAACTGCGTCGCTCCGCTGTGCGGCACCGACTTCAATTTAAGCATTTGTATAGATCTTGGTCCCTACCCCGCCCGGGCGGTAAGAAACGGCCAATACTTGCCACTTGCGATTTCGATGTTCTACCTGAAACTTGCCGCTGATGAGCGGCTACTTTAGCGGGTGCTGCAACCGTCGATTGAATCCGCACCGAGAAACAGTCGCCCTTTCTTGCACCCATTTGCGGGGAAGATGAGATTATCGGCCGTCAACTCTTTACATTTCGCCACCTGATCACTTCTCACTGATCTTGCTGAGCCTGCACAGCCACTTCACCATTCGACGTTACTCTTTACATAAGAGGCCTTTCGTCAAGAGATCGACTGACTCTTCAGCCATCGTGATCAATGTCCTCAATGATTGGGCAGCCCTCTTCCGCACCGCGACACAAGTTGATCAATAGGCGCATTTCGTTTCGAAGCGTATTCAGTTCCTCAAACTGTTCCTCGACCTCCTGTAGCTTTTTTTGCATCAGGGCGCGGACCTCGGCGCGAGCGTTCTTAGGGTTTTCGCGCATCTCCAAGAGTTGGCCGATTTCAGCCAACGTAAAGTTCATGCGTTGCGCGCGCCGAATGAAATTTAGCCTCGATATGTCCTTATCGCCGTAAATGCGCCGACCCGATGTACTGCGGGCCACCGGTGGCAACAGTCCGATTTTCTCGTAGTAGCGTAAGGTATCGGCACTCACGCCGATCCGCTTGGACAGCTCACTGATTTGATAGGCATTCATGACTCACTCGTTTTTGATCGACCAAGGCCGTCCATAGACAGTTAGATCGTTGCAATGACTGTATGTTTCCCACTAGATGAAAGGAATCCCGCCCCGAGTCCAGCGACACTGGCTTCTTGCAGCGCGAGCCGCAGCGCTTCAACGTCCACGTGTAGGCTCGTTCGCCAACCGCTCGTCAAGGGCGCGGCGCAGCTTTGTAGTGCTCGGCAAGCTGGTGAAAACGAGTTCGCCATCGATCGCAATTGCCGGCGTTGATAACACGCCGAGTGCCACGGCGTAATCAATCTCATCCAATACTTCGACTGCCCGCCACTCCAGGCGATCGTCGCCTACCGCCTCGACGAGGTGTTGCAGTTCTTTCCTTGCCTGCGCGCACCGGTTGCATCCCGGCGAAGCGAACAGCTCGACCTTGATTGTCATGATCAGAAGTTGAATCGTATACCGGCGCGCACCACATAGTCGTTTTCCAGTGCATCGCCGTTGAGGTTCTGAATCACGGGTAGTTGTACCACGCCTTCCAGAATCCAGCGTTTGGTGACGTATTGCAGGCCAGGCGAAAGGTACAGCGTCGTGCCACCCGAGTTGTTGTCCGTGGTGCCGTCCATTTCATTGTTGTCGCGATAAACCAGGTTGGTCTCGAGCACACCGTAGAGAAAGCTCGGAACCCCCTCGCCCAATGACTTCGGCCACAACCGGTATTGCAGGGAACCGTCGAGTCGAAATTCATCGCCTGGATCAAATCCATTGGCGTTGTTGTTGATCCGATAACTCACCTGACCATCCGCTTGAAACGCGAACACCTGATAGGTGGCCACAACTCCGCCGAACACGTCCCAGGCCCCGGTGCCCGCTTGGAGACTAGCCGGAAGTCGCCCGAGACCGTCTCGTTTGTCATCTTCGCCGGTCGGTGCCTTGACACCGAGAAAGGGCGCCACGCGAAAGGTACGACCCGGCCGGTCGCGTTGGACGAGTGTATAGCGGCCAAAAACTGTCGCATCGCCGAAACCGCTGGCACTGCGGTTCACTCGGTTGCCGCTGACCGTGACATCAAGGTCTTTGTCCACGTAGGTCAATACGCCGAACACGGCCAGTTTCGGTGTCACCCCATAGCCGAGGACTGAGGTCAGGGAGGTAGTATTTACGCTTCGGTCAGCCGTGCTGGGATCACGTCCCGACTCGCTACTCACGACGAGCTCGCGGGCGACGAATTCTCCGCCGCCCACCGGCAACGCGGTATTAAACGTGACGGGCGCGCCCCACGCGCTACCAACCCAACCGATGATGGTGGCAACGCTGGTGGCCGGTGCAAAAAATAATCGCACTACTCTTGCGCTACCGACGTGGTTGCCTCACCGGGCGTAAA
>TARA_R110002096_G_scaffold329006_6_pt1 | contig 71336 bp, 62 predicted proteins | sample TARA_R110002096 | Tara Oceans TARA_R110002096 (sample SAMEA4397295) | marine metagenome | biome: Polar Biome; feature: [DCM] deep chlorophyll maximum layer (ENVO:01000326); material: water (ENVO:00002006), including particulate matter (ENVO:01000060) such as... | depth 35 m
AATTCTAAGGCTTTTATAATCTACGAAATTAATTACGCAATCGTGATGTCATCATTCAAATAAACATCTTGAATCATGTTAAGTAATTCAACGCCTTCTTTAATTGGTCGTTGGAATGCTTTTCTACCACTAATTAAGCCCATTCCACCAGCTCTTTTATTGATGATAGCCGTTTTTACTGCATCAGCAAAATCATTATCACCAGAAGCTCCACCAGAGTTAATTAAGCCCGCACGGCCCATGTAACAATTTGCAACTTGATATCTTGTTAAGTCAATTGGATGTTCTGAAGTTAACTCAGAATAAATACGCTCATCTAATTTACCATAACTAGAATTACCAGTATTCAACGCTTTGTAACCGCCGTTGTTTGTTGGTAGCTTTTGCTTGATAATATCAGCACCTAAAGTAGTACCAATATGGTTTGCTTGGCCAGTTAAATCAGCTGAGGTGTGATAATCTACGCCATCAACTTTAAACGCATCATTACGTGTGTAACACCATAAGATAGTCGCTAACCCTAATTCGTGAGCGTAAGCAAAAGCTTCTGCTACTTCCTGAATCTGACGGTTAGATTCTTCTGAACCAAAATAAATTGTTGCACCAACAGCAGCTGCACCCATGTTGTAAGCTTGGTCAATATTACCAAACATGATTTGATCAAATGTGTTTGGGTAAGTAAGAAGCTCATTGTGATTAATTTTCACCACAAACGGAATCTTGTGCGCATACTTTCTAGACATAACAGCTAACGCGCCAAACGTTGAAGCAACCGCATTACAACCAGCTTCAATCGCTAGTTTGATAATGTTTTCAGGGTCAAAATAGTCTGGGTTTTTCGCAAAAGATGCTCCTGCAGAGTGCTCAATTCCTTGATCAACTGGCAAGATTGATAAATAACCTGTACCACCAAGTCTACCATTTCCGTATAACCGCTGTAAATTACCTAAAACAAGATTGTTACGATCGGAAAGGCTCCAAACATCATCTACAAAAGAAGGTGAAGGTAATGAAAGTCTGTCTTTGCTTATTGTTTTACTAACGTGATCAAGTAGGTATGAAGCTTCATCTCCTAGAAGATCTTCGATACTCTTTATTCCAAGTGACATATTTTTCCCTTTTTGAAATTAGTTTAATGAATCAAAAATATATGAGTTAATACTCGAAATGACTAGTTCATTTCAACGAAAGTGAGAGTTACTCCTTCATTCGTCGTCTATAAATAAGTATCTTTCGTGAAATTTTGATGAACTATGAAAATCGACACAATTCAACTTCCAAAAAAACCGCTTTTCCTCGCTCCGATGGAAGACGTAACCGACTCTCCCTTTCGCCAGATTTGTAGAGCTAAAGGAGCAGATATCGTATTTACTGAATTCATTAGCTCTGAAGCACTAATACGAGATTCTGATATTGCTTTGCACAAAATGAGCTACTCTGAGAGTGAACGACCTTTTGGTATCCAAATTTTTGGGGGACGAGAAGAAGCCATGGAAGGCGCCGCAAAAGTTGCTGCTAATAATAATCCTGATTTGGTAGACATCAATTTTGGGTGCCCAGTTTACAAAGTAGTGAATAAAGGTGCGGGCGCAGCATGCCTTAAAGATATGGACTTGATGGAGCGAATGGCTGGAACAGTAGTTGACGCCATTTCTGATAAACCCGTAACTGTAAAAACACGATTAGGCTGGGATGAAGATACCATCCGCATTCAAGAAGTTGCATTAATGTTACAACGTGTTGGCGTAAAAGCTTTAACTGTTCACGCTCGAACTCGGGAACAAAAATATAAAGGCGATGCTCGATGGGAGTGGCTAAAAAAACTAAGAGACACCCCTGGCCTTGAAATTCCAATTATCGGAAATGGGGATGTAACTTCTCCTGAACTTGCTAAAAAAATGTTCGATGAAACGGGTGTTGATGGAGTGATGATTGGTCGTGGAGCTATTGGAAACCCTTGGATTTTTGAACAAAGTCGCCATTACATAGAAACGGGTGAAATGTTACCAGAACCCTCACTTCAAGAGCGACTTCGGGTTTGTGCCGACCAACTAGAACTTTCTGTAGCACATCAAGGTGAGAAATATGGTGTTATTATAATGAAAAAGCATTATGGGCAATATTTAAAGGGAATTCGTAATGGCAAGAAACTTCGACTTGAACTTATGAAACACAATGAGATGGCACCCATTCTTGAAATAATGCTCAATTTTAAAGAAGAAGAGTTTTATGCCGTTGTTTAGCTTAAAGCCTTAATCTGAGAAGTGAAAACTTTGACTTAGTTTATTCTTCGTTTAGCAACGTATCTTTTTTCACCCAACTTCGTAACGAATGCAGAGTTTATAAAAAAGGAGAATCCATGTTACCAAGATTGGCAAGAGTATTGAAATCGTTTGTGGGCGCGGCTGGCGTAGCCACATCACCAGTTAAAGCTATAACTGGGATTGTAGTAAGCATCGTCGTTCCCTATCTGTTATGGTCTTTTTTAGGCGGATTTGGGATTGCCCTTATCCTTATAGGAATTGGATGGCTTATTTGGTGGATGGCAAAAAAGAAATAATACAAAAGGGATTTTACTTTTAATAAAGCGAAATCCCTTTTCAATGTATAGTTACAGATAATCTCTTCTAATAAATCCTTTAAGAACTTCAGGAACTCTAACCTTTCCATTTTCTTCTTGGTAAGCTTCTAATATTGCCGAAACAATTCTAGGAAGTGCCAAACCTGATCCATTCAAAGTATGCACCATCTCGATGTCTTTTTCATCTTTACGGTAGCGTAGCTGCATTCTCCTAGCTTGGAAGCTTTCAAAATTTGAACATGAACTCACTTCCAACCAGCGTTGCTGACCAGGGCTCCATACTTCCAAATCGTATTTTTTTGTCTGGGTAAAGCCCATATCCCCTGTACACATTAGCAACGTGCGGTAAGGTAACTCTAGAGCTTGCAATAATTTTTCGGCGTGTCCTTTTAAGCTCTCCAATTCTTCGTAAGAGTCTTCAGGCTTCACAATTTTTACAAGTTCTACCTTATCAAATTGGTGAAGGCGGTTTAAACCACGAACATCCTTTCCATAAGAACCAGCTTCTCTTCTCCAACAAGGTGTGTAGCATACATATTTTACTGGAAGCTCTTTATCAGAAAGAATTTCATCTCGGTGAAAATTTGTAACAGGAACTTCGGCAGTAGGAATCGCAAAAAACTCGTCGCGAGGAACTGTGTACATCATGTCCTCTTTATCCGGAATTTGCCCAGTTCCACGAGCTGAGTCTTCGTTCACAAAGTATGGTGCTTGTAGCTCAGTATACCCAGCATCGACAGCTTCGTTTATAAAATAATTTATAAGTGAGCGTTGCAATAATGCTCCAGCACCAACATAAAATGGAAAGCCTGCACCCGTAACTTTTACGCCTCTCTCAAAATCCACCCAGCCGTAACGCTCAACTATTTCCCAGTGTGGCTTTCTCCACTCTTCTTTGTTAGGTTCACCCCAAGTTGCAAAAACCTCATTATCAGTCTCAAGCTTTCCAACAGGCACGCTATAATGTGGAACATTTGGTATTCTAAGCAGTAAATCTTCGCGCTCGGTTTGTAAGCTCTTCAGATCTTCTTCTAAATCCTTAATACGCTCTTTGTCTTTGGATGTAGATGCAATTATCTCCTGAGCCTCTTCCTTTTTACCCTGCCCCATCAACATACCAATCTTTTTGGAATTGGCGTTACTTTCAGTTCGAATGCCATCTACTTCTTGAACGAGAGTTCTCCATTCCTCATCCTTCTTGAGCACCTGATCAACTAAAGAAGAATCCTTCTCTCCTTTGTTGAGCATTCCAGTCTTAACTAATTCTACGTTCTTTTTGATGAAGTTTATGTCTAGCATTCTACTAATTCATTATTAATTTCAGAAGCCTAAAGATAAGAGCTATTCGCATTTATTTTTGTTTTTTTTAAAACTGAACAAATTAAAGTGATTAAAAAATGGAAGCGCTTTTTTTGATTGCTTACCTAATATATTAAGGCTACTTTCAAGTTCATCAATAATTATTAGGGTAAACAGCACACCTTTATGAGTAATCTACTAGACGAGATTGACATCTCAATTTTAAACCATCTTCAAAATAATGGGCGCGCACAGCGTAACCGAATTGCAGAAATAGTTGGGCTTTCTGTACCCTCTGTTTCAGAGCGAATGAAAAAACTTGAAGAACGTGGTCTTATTTCTGGATACAATGCTATTTTAAACAGCAAAGACTTTCATTTTGATATAACCGCTTTCATTTTTGTTCAGGTTGATGGCTCTGAATACTATACTAACTTTGTTGAGAAAACATTGAATGAGCCCGAAATTCAAGAGTGTCATTCTATTACAGGCGATGGTTCTCACTTTATTAAAGTTCGCACAAAAAATACGAGCTCATTTGAGAAGCTACTCTCTAGAATTCAAGGATGGCAAGGAGTTAATAAAACTCGATCAAATCTTGTTCTTTCTACTTTTAAGGAAACAAGGTCGCTTCCAATAGAGCAAGCTGTTGAGCTTATAAAGCAATAAACTTAGTTCATAATTTATCCGAGATTAAACTTACTTACTTTGGCTGTAATGCTTAACTTCACGTCAATCTGACAGACCAAAAAGTAAGATATGGATCGCGAAGTATTTCAGGAACAATTCGGTTTATTAGGCACCTCGCCCGAGATTAGGCATGTTGTAGATAAGATAATGCAGGTTTCTAAAACCGACATTTCTGTTCTGCTACAAGGAGAAAGTGGTGTGGGAAAGGATGTTACAGCTCGCGCTATCCATGCCATGAGTGAACGGAAACGCGGTAATTTAGTGATTGTAAACTGCGGTGCAATTCCGGAAGGCATTATAGAGAGTGAACTATTTGGGCATGAAAAAGGAGCTTTTACTGGAGCTAACGACTCTAGAGAAGGCTATTTTGAGAAAGCTAATGGAGGAACAATCTTTCTAGATGAGATTGGTGACACCCCAAAAAATGTACAGGTTAAGTTGCTCCGCGTATTAGAAAACGGCGAGTATTTCCGTGTAGGGTCAAGCAAAATTCAAACTACAGATGTACGCGTTATAGCTGCTACAAATAAAGATTTGTGGCAAATGGTGAAGGATGATGAGTTCCGTGAAGACTTATATTATAGACTCGACACCGTTCAGATTCACTTGCCCGCCCTTCGAGAACGCCAAGAAGATATAGTTCCAATCTTCAAAAAATTTGCGCAAGAATTTTCGGTTAAATACGACTCTGTCTTCAAAGGTTTTTCTGATGAAGCTACAGAGTTATTAATTTCTTACAGATGGCCTGGAAACATCCGAGAACTAAAGAATGTAGCTGAACAATTAGTAGTTTTAGAGAAATCACAGTTTATCGATACTGACCGACTTAAAAACTATCTCAAAGGTCGCCAAAAGCAAGGATCCGCTGATAACCTACCAATGGTGTCTGAGAAACAAGAATCTCAGAAAGAACAGAGCTCTGATTTTAATAGACGAGATAGAGAACTTGTTTATAGAGCACTTGTGGAGCTTCGAACAGATATTAGTGATGTAAAGAAAATGCTCGCTAATTTCATTTATTCTTCTTTTTCGAGTAAAGACATCAAAGCATTACCCCCAGCATTGCGTGATGAAATTAATTCAAGCCACGTAGGAGATTATAATGTTGAAATTCCTTCTCAACACTCCGATAACATACCTTCGTTACCAGCTAAGTATGACAACGAAGTTACAGAAAGTGAGGAATCTGTTTTAATGAAGTTTTTTGGTGGCGATGAAATTCCATCTATTGAAGCAACTGAACAGTTCCTAATTAAACAAGCATTAACTAAGTATGATGGAAACAGAAGAAAAGCTTCTGACACACTTGGCATTAGCGAGCGCACACTGTATCGAAAACTAGACCAATACGGCCTTGAATAAGCTCTCTCTCATACTGATTTTAGGAGTGGCATTGCTTACATCTAGTTGTTTGCGATATAGCTTTACGGGTGCGTCCATTCCTTCTGATGTAAATACCATCTACATTCCATTTTTTCCGGACCGCTCTAATAGCGGACTTGGGGATTTAAGTGACCGATTAAATGAAGCGCTTGTAAATCGCTTTATCAATCAAAGTAAATTAAGGTTGGCAAGCTCTGAAGAAGAAGCTGATGCTGTATTAGATGGAACAATCAGCAGTTACTCAAATCGCCCATTTAGTATCAGCGGGGATGAAATTGCAAATCAAAATCAGGTGCAAATTACCGTTACTGTTTCGTTTTTATATACAAAAAATCCTAAACCAGAATGGAATAAACCTTTTAGTGGTAGTTTTAATTTTGACCCAACTGATGACCCAATAAATGGCGAACAGACTGCCGCAGATGAAGCATTGAAGCAAATAACCAACAATATTTTTAACGACGCTGTAAGTAACTGGTAATTGCTTTTGAATGTAATGCTATCAGAGCGTATTATTGATGAAATTGAAATAGATGACCAAATTACCTTTTAACATACCTCAATCGCTAAACTCTTACGTAGAGAAATTCGATTCAGACCCGGAAAGTGCTATTTCCCGTCTAAAGACGCATCTCAAAAAAAGAGGTCCTGATGCGGTAGGACATTTTTTGCTAGCTTGGTTTTATCACCTTACAGACGAAAACAAACTCGCTATTAAAGAAGCACTAAAAGCGAAAACATTTGCCCCAGGCAGTCCTCTAATGCAACATCTTCATTATTTCTTAGTTCACCCAGAGCTATTTAGCGCAGCCGTTCCTAATCAAACTTATACTTCTTCAAAGAAACTTCTACAAGCAAATCGAAACTCTCAAATTCTAGATCTTGATGCTTTAATTGCGATGCTTGAAGCTGTGGAGTCAAATCGAATTCGAATTCCTGAAGATGGTGAGCCTTTTAATGATGAAGATTTAGGCGCAGATGCGGATGACGTGGAAGATATTGTTTCGGAAACTCTCGCAAAAATTCATGTGCTTCAAGGAAACAAGAAAGAAGCCATCAAGATGTATAAGCAACTCACCGAGCTTAATGCCGATAAAGCAGATTATTACACTGAAGAAATAGCCAAACTTAGTTAGCTTTTACGAAAGGATTAAACTCTTTTTCGTGACCAATAGTTGTAGGGTTTCCATGCCCTGGATATACTTTTGTTCCATTTGGTAATGTGTAAAGTTTTTCTTTTATCGATTTCTCAAGTGTTTCGAAATTCCCTTTATATAAATCTGTTCTGCCAATACTTTCTCTAAACAATGTATCGCCAGCGATAAGAAACTCAAGATTTTTAAAATATAAACAGGTATGGTCAGGAGCATGGCCTGGCGTGTAAAGACATTCAAATTCAAAAGTGCCAACACTAAAATTTCCAGATTGTGGTAACGCCTCTGGAGTAAATGAAAAACCAACTTGATTAAGCCCAAACATTTGAGATTGATTGCCAAAATTATTCCAAAGAAATAGGTCGTTTGTATTTAAGAATACTTGTACTGGAAATTCTTTGAGAACACGTTGTAAGCCCAATACGTGATCAACATGAGCATGGGTAAGAACAATCGCTTTCAGCTCTGCCTCAAAACTTAATAGGTCGGCTTTAAAGCGCTCAAATTCCGACTCATTAGAAAAACCAGGATCAATGAGTAAAGCTTCATTTCCATTTATAAGTAGATAGGTGTTCTCTAAAAAAGGACCTACTTCAAAGTATCGTATTTTCATATCCCTAACATAAAAAAAGGATGCATCCGGTTAAAGAGCATCCTTAAAAATCTAGAAGTAAAAATTACTTCTTTTCGTACATGCGCTTAAAGCGATCAATACGACCTGCTTTAGAAGCAAAATTATTATTTCTTGTATAAAATGGATGATTCTTAGAATCGATCTCACTTTTGTACACACCATCTTTAGTATTAATTGTACTGCGAGTCAACATTTCAGTACCATCGCTCAATACAACGGTGATTTCTTTATAATCTGGGTGGATACCTGTTTTCATAATCTTTGGTCGTGTTCTGTTTTTCTAGAGGTTGATAAGATATGATTATATATGCGGTAATTCAATTATTAACTATCAAAATTTTCGAAGTCATCTTCTATACCACCCAACGATGAAAACATGGAACCTAGCATGTCTGAATACAGATTTTGATCGTCTAAATCCTGTTTACTAAGCATCGAATTTTGATGTAAGGCTTCTAGAGCCAAGTCCATAATTGCATATGCATCAGCTTCAATTGCACCTTTATCGGAATTTATGACCAAATCCTTCAACTTTGGAATTGAGTTAAGTAAAGTTTCATATTCTTTGGACGGTAAAGTATCGGGTAGGTTAATTTCATTACCTGAAGCAAACCAATCGGTAATGGCTTTATATATTGCCTTTTCGGTATCACTCTTACTCTGAGGATCAGGGAAATGATTCTTAAAGGTCTTGTTAATAGCTTTCCCAATAATATGCTTTGCTACCTTTACTGCACCTTCTTGTTCTCCTTCATACACAAGCTCTAGCTTTCCTGTTAGCGCGGGAACCATATGGAAAATATCGGCAATGCGTACGGATGTTTTCTGCTCATTATTCAAAATAGCTCGGCGTTCTGCTGAAGAGATAACTTGTTCCAAAGCAGTAATAGTCATTCTTGTTGAAACACCACTTTTTTGATCTACATATTCAGAATCTCTAGCTTCGAAAGCCGTTCTTTCAATAATCTCTCTGTAAATCGTTGGAATGTGAACTGAAATCTCATCGCTTCTATTCTGCCAAGCTTCTTGTTGCGTAATATTAATCCCTGTTTCTAGAACTTTGGGATAATGTGTGATAATTTGTGCATCAATTCGATCTTTGAGTGGAGTGATAATACTTCCACGATTTGTGTAATCTTCAGGATTAGCAGAAAACGCCATAAATACATCTATAGGGATTCGAACATTAAACCCTCTAATCTGGATATCGCGCTCTTGCATAATATTTAGCAAAGCAACTTGGATTCTAGGCTGAAGATCTGGAAGCTCATTTATTACAAAGATACCTCGGTTTGTTCGTGGGATTAACCCGAAATTAATAACTCTGTCATCAGCCAGATTCAGCCTATTTGTAGCTGCTTTTATTGGATCAATATCGCCTATTAAATCTGCTACTGTTGTATCTGGTGTAGCTAATTTCTCGCCATAGCGCATTGAGCGATGTACCCAACTTATTGGAGCATCATCTCCTTTGGCAGCTATCAAATCTTTTGCAAATCTCGAAAGTGGATTGTAAGGGTCATCGTTGATTTCTGAACCTTCAACAATGGGCATGTACTCGTCTAAAAATTGAACTAAATTTCTAAGTATACGAGTTTTAGCTTGGCCACGTAGCCCTAACAAAATCATATCATGATGAGAAAGAATAGCATGCTGAACTTGAGGTAGTACTGTTTTTTCGTAGCCTAAAATACCCTCAAATAGCTTTTCATTTTTTTTTAATCTGCAGATTAAATTCCGTCGAATCTCTTCTTTAACAGTTACAGATTGCCAGCCACTTTGTTTAAGCTCAGCTATCGTAGATATTTTTGTATGCAAATCAGCCATTGTAAATCCTTATTTAATCACTCAACCAGAGATGATTTCACTTCATTCGTTATTACAAAATTTATTTTAAACCCTTTGTATTAGTAAGCGCTTTTGCCTTAACAAAAGTTTCTTCCCATTCGTTTTCTGGGATTGAGTCGCTCGTTATTGCACCTCCAACAGGATAAATCAATTTCCCATTTTGGATTAACGCCGACCTTATTACTACATTTAAATCGAAATCTCCGTTCGGTTTAAAATAACCCATCGCACCAGAATAAATCCCTCTCTGATAATCTTCAATCCGTTCGATAGCCTTCATTGTCGCAATTTTAGGGGCTCCTGTCATTGAACCCATTGGAAAGCATGCTTTGATAATCTCAATCGAGTTTGTCGAGTCTTCAACTTCGCAGTCTATGGTAGATACTAACTGATGTACTGTTTGGAATGTTTGTATTTCGAATAAATTACTTACTGTTACTGTGCCTTTCTTTGCAATTCGATTTAAATCATTTCGTACTAAATCTACAATCATCAAATTCTCAGCGCGCTCTTTCTCAGAGTTTAGTAATCTGTCAATAGCATTTTGCTCATTAACTGAATCTCTTTGAATAGTACCTTTAATGGGCTGAGAACATACTTTATTTCCATTTCGAGATAAAAACCGCTCTGGTGATGATGAACATACTGTAAGACTTTCTAACTTCATGAATCCCGCAAAAGGAACTGGACCTACTCGTTTCATCTCTTCGTACAAAGACCACGCATTTCCTTCAAATTCAAACTCGAGCGGATGAGACAGATTAATCTCATAATAATCCCCTTCTTCTATTTCTTTCTGAGCCCGACTTATTTTATGCAGATAATCTTGTTTGCCTATAAACTTTTTAGGCTTGATGCTAAAAGATTTCGAAACAGGAACTAGAAGCGATAATGGAATAGAGCCGACTATTGCTCTTATATTTCCTTCCATATCTATTTCTAAAAGAGTACGAGGCTCAAAAAAATATAAATCGGGAGCATCTATTAATGATTCATTTCTGGAGTTTAGCTCTTCTATGCTATTCTTTAAATCGTAACCTAAATAACCGAATAACCACCCCTTAGAAGTTTGTTTAAATACTTTAAATTCTTGCCAAACATCTCCTCTTTTAAAAGAAGTATTTGTTCCATCCCAAATCTCAACATCCTCTCCTTTGGCTTTAATCCAAGAGTTTGGTTGTGTAGCAAAGTAAGTTAAATTACTTGCGGTATGCCCAAGCATTTGAGACTCTAAAAGTATTAACTTTCCTTCGCCTTTAAAGTGCTCAACAAGTTGCGATATGACGTAATCTTTTTTATTCATTTATCGAGTCGATAATAAGGCTTCTTCATCATTTATTTGAAGGTTTTCTTATACTTGATTCAAACTAATTTTCCGATGCTCTATAAACACCTCCTTAAGCCTTATTTATTTCGCCAAGAAGCCGAAACTGCCCACGATTGGGCCATAAGGGTTTCTTCGATTACTAATGACTCAACAGCTTTACAGCTATTGGCTAAGAGCATTTATGGAAGCTCCGATAAAGGACTCGGCCAAACGTTGATGGGATTAAAATTCCCAAACCCAATTGGACTTGCTGCAGGATTTGATAAAAATGGACGTACACCAAATGCAATGGCAGCACTCGGGTTTGGTTTTGTGGAAGTTGGAAGTATTACAGCGGTTCCTTCTGTTGGAAATCCTAAACCGAGAGCCTTTAGGTTAGCAGAAGATGAATCGCTAATAAACAGAATGGGCTTAAATAACGAAGGTTCTGAAACAATCACCAAGCGATTGGGTTCCACATCTACTAAAATTCCTCTTGGGGTAAACATTGCAAAAACCAATGATGCCTCTATTCATGGTGATGCTGCTATCCAAGATTATCTTTATAGCTATGAGTTAGCGAAAAATGTAGCCGATTATATTACTGTTAATATTTCATGTCCTAATACTGGAGAGGGTAAAACATTTGAAGACCCAGCCGCTTTACGAGACTTATTAGCTGGCCTTGATCTTAAAAACAGTACCATTCCAACATTAGTAAAGTTCTCGGTCGATACAGATAGAGCGACACTTCAGCAACTTATAGAGCTTTGCGAAAGCCTTAATGTAAACGGTTACGTTGCCACAAATACATCTTCGATTAGATTGGGTTTAGCTACTTCTACTAATCGGTTGCAAGAAATTGGAAATGGCGGATTAAGCGGTGCTGCTATTGCTAAACGAAGTACCGAGGTTGTTTCTTGGATATATGATGTTTTAAAAGGCTCTAAACCTATAATTGGCGTAGGTGGTATAAATAGCCCTGAACAAGCTTTAGCGAAACTAAACGCAGGTGCAAATCTTATTCAAATTTATACAGGTTTAATTTATGAAGGGCCTAGTTTAGTTAAACAAATAAAAAACGCTGTTAGAACTACTGATATAAATGTTACTGGACTGGAAAAGTAACATCACATTTTACTGTAATTGCTTGTCCTTCGTAAATAACCGGTTCGAAAAATAACTTATCTAGAAAGGCTGGCTCTATTATTTCTATCAACTCTCGGGGATAGTCATCAGACTTTGGCTCAAAGCTTTCAATAATACCACGTTGGTTAACGAGAAATGAGTAAGTAACTTCTTGCACATCGAAATTATTATCAAAAGAAATTGAGCCCATAAAAGCTTCCATCCCACCACGAATAATAATTTCTGCATTAATATCATTACAAGTTGGCACCTCTCCACCAGCAGTGGTTTCTACAGCAGGTGTTTCTACAACTGGTTCTACTTTAACAGGAACCTGAAGTTCTGTTTTCAGTGTAGAAATCTCATTTTTGAGAGGAGAGTTTTTAAAGTAAAGTAGAAACAGATCGAGATTGGCCCGAACTTTATCCCAATACTCACCCTCATACGGGAAAATCGAAGCTAAATCTAAAGGTGTTAGTGTTGAGTCTACAAGTTGATTGAGTTTCAACTTTTCGATTTCTGTAAGCGTAGTATCTTTTAAACTTTCCCCAGCTTCAATTTTATGCTTTTTTAAAGAATCTGATTGCTGAGACCATACCACTTTTTTGTTTATCCAATCGTTAATTTTGGCTTTATAAGTCTCTTCTGATTTGCCTAAAGTGATATAGTTTTGTGTGGCTTTATAAAGAATAATTGCTGAGTAATTTTCTTTTGGATTAAACTCCGCTAGTTCCGTGCTTTTTTCTGCCTTCTCCTTCAGAGACAGCGTGGTGTCACTACTAATTATTTCAAATTGGGTTTGTATTGATGTAGCTAACTCAGTTGTATCATTCTCAATTGCAATATTGTGCTTTTCGGAAAGCCGTTTTGCATATCTAGAAGAAGCATGTTTTTCGATTAAATCGAGTGCATATTCTTTAGCTAAATCAACCCTTCCTTCAACAAAATTAAGCTCCGATAAAGAGTAATATGAAACTGGTGCTACCTTGCTTTTGGGGTAACTAGTTATTACCTCCCTAAAATAAACTTCGGCACTATCAGGCATTTCTAAGTTTAAAAAAAACAAATTACCTAGACCATACTTCAGTCCTGCGATAACTTCCCTCATAGAGTCTTGATCAGCTTCCGAAAAGGGAACATTGGAAATATCTATCGCTAAGTCCGATTGACTAAAGCCGTATTCATCTTGATTACTAGAGTTATTAGCATCTACACCATTTTGGTTTCCAGAAACTACCGATCTTAAAAGCTCCGCAATCCGCCAATTATCAGCCAAAGTTCGATCATCCCAAATTGCTCTAAACTGATTTTTACTATCAGCCAAAAGAGACGGATTTTTCACGTTTAAGAAACCATTGTTTGAACCTTGCCCCGAAACCGGGCGTTGAGGAGTTGATACATTAACAATTGTATTTTGTTGCTGTTCTCTTTTACGTTCCTCTGCTATTAGCCCTTTTAACTTCTGCTCTCGTAATGTTAAAAGCAATGCGTTAAACTCTTCTTCAGGTAAGTTTGCAACCCAAAGCAGACTATCTTTTAGTTGAATCTCATTTTTTATACTAGAATACTCTCCAAAAGATTGAGCTAATTCCCCTGCCTCAAACCTTTCAGGAAGCTTGTCTAAGCTTACATTTTGCCGAGAAGCAGTATCGTAGTAAGCTGCAGCCATTTGAAAATTATTATAACTATAGCGTTGAATTTCGGCTAACCCATAATATGTTTTAGCGGCAGTTTCCGCTTTAGGACGTCTTAGTCGATCTGATAAGATTTCTAGATAAACTACTTCTGCCTGTTTAAAGCTATTGGAGTTCTGTAACGTACGTCCAATTTCATATTGTAGCTCTGGTTTGAACTCTAGATTCTTATCATCTTTTACCATCTCAGTAAAAGTAGCTAGAGCAGTGTCATAATCACCTAATGCACGAGCATTTTCTGCTTTCTTTCGCTTTGCAAGATACTGAAGATTATAATCGCTATAATTTTTTTCTACCTTATTAAAAGCAACTAGTGCATTATCAGGTTCATTTAAGTTGTCGTAAACCTGACCTAGTAGAAAGAAGCCTCTTTCTCGATATTCCTTCTTGTTAAGTTTGGGAACCGACTCTTCGAGAAGTGGTGCTGCTAAATCCCAATTTTCTTGAGCCACATAAAACTCAGCAAGAATCGATTTGGCCTCAAAGTCATTATTCTTATTCCAAATATCATCTAATAGAAGAATTTGTTCGTTCAAATATTGAATACCTTGGTCATACAACTTCATTTCAAGGTAAACTCTACTTTTCCAGATTACAGCTTCTTGTATAAGAGCGTCACTTTTTGACGATTGATAAAGCTCTTGGAATTTCTGTTCAGAAGAAAAATACTCTTTCCTGAAATAGTACGATTTGCCAATTAAAAGAATGGCATCATCCACCCATTTCGAATTTGGATGTTTTCTAAGCACCTCAGCCCCTTTATCAATAGCTTTCTCAAAGTCTTGAGCGCCGCTATTTAAAGGAACCTCATGGATACGGATTGGAATCTCAGAAGAGTAATCTAATTTTACGTTTAGAACCTTATCTAGCCCAATTTGATAGTTCTTCTTAGCATTATAGAATGTATTATAATGAGCCGTAAAATTATCCCATCGAGACTTTAGGCTCCCACATCCACTTATAGAAGTAACTATAAATAATAAAATTAGAACTCTTCTAGTCATAAAATAATATCGCTAATTAGTACATTCTAAACTAGTTAGTCAATCGTACTAATTTTTATCATATTAGTTCGACCACGTTTTGCTATTGGCATACCTGTTGCGATAATTACTCTATCACCTTTTTTAACTAAACCGTTTTCCTGCAAGTACTCTTCCATCATCTTTACGCTACTATCTGTATCAAAAAGTTCTCTAAGTCTAACGGAATGAACTCCCCAAACTAAGTTTAATTGTCGTCGTACTTTTTGACTTTCAGTAAAAGCCACAATAGGCACTTTTGGACGGAATTTTGCAATTCTACGAGCAGTACTTCCTGAATGAGTAATAGTGGCGATAACTTTAGCCTCTATATTCTCAGCAATAGTAACACATGAGTACGAAAGTGACTCAATAATCTGTTTCTCTTTCCATTCTGGTTTACGATACTTTAAACTATTATAGAGTTGTGGACGATTGTCCTCCACAGATCTACAAATTCTATCCATTACGTTAACCGCTTCGCAAGGATACTTACCAGCTGCTGTTTCACCAGAAAGCATCACAGCATCAGTACCATCTAAAACCGCATTAGCCACATCAGAACTCTCAGCACGTGTTGGGCGCGGGTTGTTAATCATAGAATCTAGCATTTGCGTAGCTGTAATTACAGGCTTGCCCGCCATTCTACATTTTTCAATAATCATTTTTTGAACGATAGGAACTTGCTCGGTTGGAATCTCGATTCCTAAATCACCACGAGCAACCATAATACCATCAGACTCTTCAATAATCTCATCTATAACATCTAAAGCTTCTGGTTTTTCGATTTTAGCAATTATAGCTGCTTGGCTACCTGCTGCTCTAACTCTCGAAATTAAATCCCTTACATCTTTAGCTGATCTTACAAACGATAACGCGATGTAATCTACATCTTGAGTTAAACCAAACTCTAAATCTATAATATCTTTTTCTGTAAGCGACGGAATAGTAATATTTACATTCGGAAGGTTTACCCCTTTTCTAGATTTTAGCAATCCACCAACAACAACACTCACTATAAGGTGGTCAGCTTGCTTATCTACCACTTTAAACTCAAGTAACCCATCATCCAATAAGATAGAATTACCAATCTTAGCCTCAATTATAAGATTATCTAAATCGATTGGGATTAAAGTAGATGTTCCTTCAACTTTCTCTGATGTGATCTTAATCTCACTTCCAGTTTTAAGAACTTGCCCACCATTTTTCATCTGGCCAACACGAATTTTAGGCCCTTGTAAATCCATCAAAACAGGAATACTATAATTAAACTCTCGCGCAGCTTTCCTAATATATCCTATAACTTGAGCGTGATCTTCATGACTTCCATGAGAAAAATTAACCCTTGCAACGTTCATCCCATGTAATAACAGGTTATTAATCCCTTCTTGGGTATTACAGCTTGGGCCTATAGTACAAACAATTTTTGTACGTCTTCTTGCAGATATCATATATAAAGGTATTTGTAATGTAGTGAGTAAAATTTGTGTGTAAAGATAGATGAATTGGCAGTATCTATTTGCATTCTTTTGGAGATAATTATTCAGTTAACAATAGCGCTTTTAAAGAACCCATAAACCTCTAATCTATATTAGTTTAATAAGTTAATATATTTTTGGTTTTTGATTTTTCAATCTATTTAGCATCTTTTTTTCTAGCGCCAAATTGTTCTAAACTAACATTTACTAGTTACAGATGCAGAAAATAGGGACTTTTGATAGTTCTAAGAAATTAGAGCTTCATATTGAAATAAAAAGAAAGTGATTCTGATAATTATCACAATCTAGAAGTATTTTTTATTCGATTATTAATTTTTGGCTTGATTTTGCAACTATTTTAAACGATTTAATTTTTGACAATGTATATACTATATATATTATGTGTTCAACTTGTCTCATTATATATAAGAGCGGTGAATAGTAATATTTATTTAGAACACTGAATTTCAAACATATTCCATGTTAGGTCTACATCAAAAAAAAATACTTACTGTTTTATGTCTAGCATTGGGACTCCCTCTTCTATTCTTCTATGGATGCTCATCCACTAAAATTGATCAAGTAAAAAGAGGGGCTGGTTATCAGTACCGTCCAGGATTTCCAGAGCTACGAATGACTTCCTCAGGGTTATTAGATGCCAATGACGATGCATTAATTACGATATCTTCTGAGATCGTATATGGGAGTTTGATTTATAAAAAATCTGATGGTTTTTTTGAAGCTAACGCCAGTATCGAAATACAAATTAAAAACACAGATAATGATAGTGTGTTGGCTATGAATAATCGATATGTGATTCAAATCAAAAAAGAGAATCCTAATATCGTTCATAGTCAAGAAACCTACCTTTTTGAAAAAGAGTTTAACGTATCTCCTGGAAATTATTTAGTAACTGTTTCTTTAACAGACCAAGAAACTGGCAAACAAACCTATCGAAGTGAAAGTACTTTCATCCCCAATCCTAAAAATAGTGTCAAAAACATAACGAATATTCAAATTTTAAGTAAACGTGCTGGCAATATCTCTGACACAGTGCATGCTTTTACTCCTGAAACTACTTACGACATTCCTAGTTCAATTGATTCTTTAAAATTTGTTTTTCAAGTAACCAATAATCGCTCCGACTCTCCACTTACTATATATGCTAAGTTAATACGATTTAGGTCAGACTCCTCCATTGCACGCCCCATGACTTTTGGTAATTATTATCCATCAAGCCTTCCTTATAAGGGAATTGATTACGATAAAGTAGAAGAGATGAGTAGCACTCGTCGAGTTTTGAACGAGCCTGGAAGCGTGTTAATTGAGTTTGTATTTCCTGCATTAGAAAGAGGAAACTATAGATTAGAAGTATCTAGCATTGCTGATGATGAAAAGGAAGACGAGAATACTTTATACAAAGCCCGAGACTTTAGTATAAAAAGTCCCAACTACCCGGCTTTGATGTCAACAAAAGAATTGGCAAAACCTCTTTTTTATCTAATGACTGAAAAAGAGTATAAGGCTTTAATGAAAATTGAAGACGATGACTTACTAAAAAACGCAATAGATCGGTTTTGGCTCTCCAACATTAAGAATTCTATTACTGCCCGTAATGTTGTTTCATTATACTATGCAAGAGTAGAAGAAGCCAACAAACAATTTTCAAGCTTTAAAGAAGGTTGGAAAACAGACGCAGGAATGATTTACATACTTTTTGGCCCACCTTGGGTTGTAGATGTACGATTAGATGAAATGAAATGGAGTTATAGCTATAACTTGTCAGACCCAGAGAAAAATTTCTACTTTAGAACTCCCAAAATAAAAAATAAGTACTACCCTTTCGACAATTACCTTTTGCTACGAAATAGCGCTTATTACAACACTCAATACCAACAGATACAACTTTGGCTTTCTGGTCAAATACTAAAAAGAAGTATCTAATATTTTCAATATTAACTATACTTTATTTAGAGAACTAGCTACTACTAACAATGAAGAATATATTTAATGTAGTTATAATTTTTTTCGTGATCATCGTAACTGGATGTTCAAATTCATATGTGCAAGAAGTTCATCGAGGAGATAATTACGACTTCCGCCCAGGCTATCCAGAACTGAGAACATTTTCTGCAAGCTACTTTGATTCTCTTGGTAATTCAAAAGTTCTTATTTCTGGCGAACTAGTTAAAGGCAGTCTTATATATAAAAGTAACAATCAGTTTTTTTATGCAACCGCCGACATTGAGATAAGATTAAACAGTAAAGACGACACGACTAGCATTGTACCTAATGAAAGCTTTGCTATATATATAGAAGATACATCCCCTCAAGTAATATTGAGTCAGGAAGTTGTCTCTTTTGAAAAGAGCGTCACATTAAAACCTGGAGAGTATGACGTTATAATAACCGCAACTGACCGGGAATCCTTGAAAGAAACCACATCAAAAAACAAGCTCTTTATACCAAATCCTAAAGCAGTAGATAGTTACTTAACTGATATTAGAATGGAGGTAAAAACAAGTAAAAATGACCTTAGCCCCTTTGGTTATGTAAACACCTATGATATTCCAAACAGATTTGATTCCTTAAAATTTACGTTTCAAGTATACAGCCCTGAAACAGAGAATGAGATGATAGTGAATTCTAGACTTATTGAATTTGACGCCGATACTAGTGTTGCCATTCCGATGAGTTATCGAAACTATCAACGTTCTAGCCTCCCTTATATAGGCATTGCGTATTACAAACCTAAAGTTATTGAAAGTTCTAGAAGAGTTATTACAGACAACGGTAATATTTCTGTAATATTCAAATTTCCAGCTTTAAAAAGAGGGAATTACAGATTTGAGGTCACCACTTCTACCAGTAGCCAAAATCAAATAGTAAAGGCTAGAGACTTTTCTATTAAAAGTACCAATTACCCTAGTTTAAAAAGTGCTCGTGAGTTATTGATGCCTATGCAATATATAATGAGAGAAAAAGAATTTGAAAACTATGCATCATACAGTACTAATGACTCTATCAAAGTAGCCATAGACTCTTACTGGTTGTCTCATATTAAAAGCAGAACTAAGGCTCTTCAAGTATTAGAGCTCTACTATTCTAGAGTTGAAGATTCAAATAAGCAATTCTCTAGTTTTAAAGAAGGTTGGAAAACTGATCCCGGCATGGTGTACATACTTTTTGGCCCTCCCCTTTATGTAGACTATGAGTTTAATAAAATGACCTGGATTTATACTTTCGATACCGCCAATCGCCAACCTGCCATCACCTTCGATTTAGTAAGAAGTAATGATAATAGTTACCCATTCAATCATTATATATTACGCAGAAACCAAAATTTGAGCCAGCTAGAATATGCTCAAATAAATTCGTGGAATGACGGGAGCATACTTTCTATTAATAAGTAACTTTGCCCCTGAAAGTAAATTGACTAGAACTTGTTGTAATTAATATATAATCTAGGCATATTATCCAATCGTTAAGGTAACCAAATTTTACATTTGGTTACACATTATAAACAAAAACTAAAGGCTACTATGTTAAAAAGGCTACAATTCTTAGCGTTAGCTATGCTTTTACCAATTTGCGCTTTTGCACAATCAGGCTCAATTACAGGTAAAGTAACAGATGCTAAAACTGGAGAACCTCTCGCAGGTGCTACAGCATATATTCAATCTCTCCAAAAAGGCGCTCAGGCTGACCTCGATGGAAATTACACAATCTCTAACCTACCTTCTGGCAGTTATGCGCTTGAAGTAAACTATATTGGTTATAGAAAATTTAATACAACTGTTGAAGTTGGTTCTGGTACTGTTCAACTAGATATTACTCTTAATCTTGACCTTGTTGGGATGGAAGAATTAGTAGTAACTGGTTACGGAACTATAGATCGTGCTTCATTTACAGGTACAGTGAGTTCTGTGTCTGCAGATAAATTCGAAAGTGTTCCTGTTGCATCTGTTGATGCTGCGTTACAAGGCCAGGCTCCTGGTGTTTCAATTTCTGCAACTTCTGGTACTCCTGGATCAACTCAAGATATCCGTATTCGTGGTATAAGTTCTATTAACGCTGGTACTTCTCCATTATTCGTAATTGATGGCGTTCCAGTTGTAAATGGTAACACTTCTACCAACGGCGGTACTAGTTCTCTAGGCTTCTTATCTACATTAAACACTGCTGATATTGAGAATATCACTATTCTTAAAGATGCTGCTTCTACTGCTCCTTATGGTGCTCGTGGAACAAACGGTGTAATTGTTATTACAACCAAAAGTGGACGTGAAGGTAATACAACCTACTCTGTTTCTGCTCAACGTGGTATTAACAACCCAGCTGTAGATGGCCCAGGTGCACTTAATGCAGCTCAGTATGACGAATTATATACTGAATATCTTTTTAATCACTCTACAGGCTTAGGCTGTGGCACTACAAAAGCTGCCATTCAAGCTAACTGTCCAAGTGGTTGGGATGGTGTTACTGATACTGATTGGGGCGAAGAAGCTCGTAATGAGAATGCAGTTCAGCAAGAATATAACATTTCCGCTCGTGGTGGTAATGCTACAACCAATTTCTATGCTTCTATGGGTATTTTTGACCAAGAAGGCCCTGTAAATGGTTCTAGTGTAAATCGTTATACTGGTTCTTTCGATATCTCTCACAAACTAGATGACAGAGTTAAATTTTCGAACTCTTTAACTGGTTCATTTGTAGAGCAAGATGGGATCCTTGAAGGTGCTGGTTATTTCGGTAGCCCAATTTTAGCAGAATATTTCATGCTTCCTATTGACAAAGCTAGAAATGATGATGGAACACCAAACATCGACAATCTTTCTACTTCTGTGTTTAACCCGTTATACATTCAAGAGAATGACATTGACCGTAACAGAACTTACCGTTTAATGAACAACTCGTCACTTGAAGTTAAGATTAACAAGAATCTTACCTATACTTCAAAATATGCGATTGACTTTACATTAGCGGAAGAAAAGAACTATAACAACATCTATTATGGTGATGCTGATAGTGAATCAGGTTCTGTTGATGATTATACTTACCGTAACTTTAATTATGTTTGGCAAAACATGTTAAACTACAACTGGGTACCATCTTCAGCTCACTCATTCAACTTTAAAGTTTGGAATGAAATTCAAAAGAATTACAACTTCCAAGTTGGTGGTTCTGGTGAAGGTATTGCAACAACAGGTCTATTTAACCTAAACACAACTGCTATCAATACTGGCTGGTCTTACAGCAGTGACTGGTCAGTAATGTCTTTCACTGGGTTGGTAAACTACGGTTTCCAAGACAAGATCTTTGTTGATGCAAGTTTCAGACAAGAAGGTTCTTCTCGTTTTGCTGATGATAAACGATGGGGTAGTTTCTATTCTGTTGGTGTTGGTTATGTACTTAGTGAAGAAGAATTCATTAAAGACATTGACTTTATCAACTTCTTGAAAGTTCGTGGTTCTTACGGCTTAACTGGTAATGCAAGTGTAAGTTTAAACTCTTACCAAGCAACAGTTAGCTACACAGGCGCTTACAACGAGCTTCCTGCGATCTCAACTGACAATCTAGGTAACAAAGATTTAACTTGGGAAAATGCTCATTCATACGATGTTGGTGTAGAATTTGAAGTATTGGAAAAATTAAGTGGTTCAGCTACTTTCTTTAGAAAAAATAGTTACGACTTACTATTCTCAGTTCCATTATCTAGAACTTCTGGTCACTCATCTCAAACACAGAACATTGGTGAACTATACAACCAAGGTTTTGAATTTGAAGCAAACGTAGACGTTGTTAGAACTCGTGACATTAAGTGGAATATTGGTGGTAACCTGACTTTACTCAAAAATGAAGTAACTGACCTACCTGTTGATGGTAACGGTGAAGACATTGAGATTAAAGGTTCTACCCGTTATACCGCTGTTAATGGCTACGAAACTGGCGCTTGGTTCATGAGAAAATGGGCTGGTGTTGATCCTGCTAATGGTGATCCATTATGGTACATCGATGGTAAAGGTGGCGCAACAACTAACGACTATAACGCAGCTGAAGCAGCTTACCAAGGCGCGTCTGCAATGCCTACCAAATTTGGTGGTATCAACACTCGTGTTGATGTTAAAGATTTCTATGTTAGTGCAACTTTATACTATTCTTTTGGAAACAAAGTGTATGATATCTGGGCTCACTATCTAAATGCTGATGGTCGCCGTGGTGGTGCATTTGGTTCTTACGCTAGTCAGTACGACAGATGGCAAGCACCTGGTGATAACGCTTTAAATCCAAAACCGATTTACGGTAGTAACACTAGATTAGCAATTGATGCTTCAACTCGTAGATTGTATGACGGAGACTACTTAAGACTTAAAAACCTTAACATTGGTTACAATGTACCTGCAAAATATCTTGAGAATATTGGTGTTAAATCTGCATCTGTATATTTCTTAGGTCAAAACTTATGGACACATACTTTTGATGATTTACTAAAGTATGACCCTGAAGTTCCTGCTGACGGTGACCTTAGTTTATCGGCTGCGCCGCTAAAGTCTGTGACTGTAGGTATAAGAGCTAATTTCTAAATTTGATGACAATGAAAAATTATAAAAACTTACTTATTGCACTGCTTTTTATAGCAGGTGTGTCTACAGCGTGCGAAGACTTCTTGGAGCCAAGCCTAAGTGATAGCAAGGATACTGCTACTGCATTAGGAACTGTAGATGATTTAAATGCATTCATGCTTGGAATCATGGATGATATAAACGCTACACAATACCTCGGGTCTCATATGCCTGTGGCTTTGGCTGTTCGTTCTGATAACTTTTTTGCTAACGCAAACTCTGGCCGTTTCACTGCTGTTAGTCAGTTTTCACAAACTGCTTCTGATGGTTACGCCAGCGACGTTTGGACAATTAGTTACCAAGCAATAGCAAATGCTAACGTAGTAATTAATGCTGAGCTTGAAGAAACTGTTGCAACTAAGCACATTAAAGGTCAAGCATATGCATTGCGTGCACTTATCTACATGAACCTTAATATGTTTTTTGGACAAGAGCATGTTGGTGGTACTTTAGGAGTTCCTATCATCACTGTTTACAATGATGGTAACCTCATTCCTGCTCGTAACACAGCAGCTGAAGTATGGACGCAAGTTGAGGCTGACCTAGCAGCAGCTGCTACTAACATGAGCCAGACAGCAGCAATGAATAACGACAAAACTTTGATGACATATAATGCCGTTAAAGCTCTTCAGTCTCGTTATTTCTTGTATACTAAACAGTATGCTAAAGCTATAACAGCAGCTGATGCAGTTATCAACTCTGGCGATTATACTGTAATTGACGGTGCAAACCTTTCTACAGCGTGGGCTGCTGATGGTGGACAAGCTAACTCTATTTTTGAATTGGCTTACCTCCCTTCAAACAATCCTGGCAACGAAAGTATTGCTCGTTTTTACCTAGACACTAACTATGGTGATGTTGAGTTAACGATTGACGCAGCTACTAATCTTTATGATGCTGGTGATGATCGTTTAGCACTTATTACTTCTAACGTTCATACTAGCCATGGTTTACAGTATCGTTTAACTGGTAAATTCCCAGATGCGATCGCTAACGATGATAACGTACTTCTAGTTCGTTACGAAGAAGTAATCCTCAATAAAGCTGAAGCTCAGTCTAGAAGTAGCGTAGCTGCTCTTACTGTTGCTAACACTCTTAACTTAATTGCTAACAAGCGCGGTATTGCACCTTATGTTGCTCCTACCACTGCTGATGTTATGAAAGAAAGAAGAAGAGAGCTTATTGGCGAAGGATTCCGTTTCTTTGACTTATTAAGAAATGGACAAAAAATTCTACGTGGTGATCCTCAAGAGCCATATGCTGATGCAACTGGTATACCTGCTGGTGACTCTAGATTGGTTTACCCAATTCCATTGTCAGAGCTTAATGCTAACTCAAGCATGGTTCAAAACGAAGATTATAACTCTAACTAATATTAGTTAGGTTTTAGAACTTAAAAGGCTCACATCAAATGATGTGAGCCTTTTTTTTGCTCTTTAGTTTTTAATACATAGATACTGAAATATTTTACCTACCTATTAGCCTCATAATTTTAGCTCGACTCTTTGTATAAACGCATAAGTATTCGGTATACATAATAGTCTTAACACCTTATTTATAGGAAATAACTTTTCAGTTGATCTATTATTTTCATCCTTAAAAGCCTAATACCAAACAAATAAATGAGGCACAACATCATGGCAATCGAAAATATTTCACCATCGGAGTTTGAAGGAATCAAAAATGACTTCGCTTCAGGAGGCTTTGAACAAAAATTAGCAAACTTAGAGAACGTCTTACTTTATGAGCAAGGAGACCAAATACCTGATATGCCTGATATGCCTGATATGCCTGAATGGGTATGCAGGTCGTGGGGCATTGTCAAGCCTGCACTAAAACTTGCTAAATTATTTACCCCAGATCATATCGACCAGCGGATTGACAGAGTTTTAGAGATTGATGATCATTTTTGCTATTCTAGGTACATATAAGCGTACATATAAGCAATAAAAGTTTAGTCTTCGAGTATTTTCAACCAATCTGCAAGACTACATTGCTTAGAATTGTAAGAGAATCCATGTTATTGGGCAAAAAAAAAGGCCTCTTGAAAAAGAAGCCTTTTTAATAGTGGCGGGGACAGGATTCGAACCTGCGACCTTCGGGTTATGAGCCCGACGAGCTACCAGCTGCTCCACCCCGCGATTAGATTCCAAAGATACGATTTATTCTCACTCACTATCAACCTTAATTTTATCTTTTTTCCATTCTTTTCCATTAATCATTCAGTATCTTAAAATTAAAGAAAAGAATTACAGTCATGTTATCATCAAAAGACGCAATTACCTTAGAAGAGCAATTTGGCGCTCATAATTATCATCCCCTTCCCGTTGTATTAGCAAAGGGAAAAGGCGTTTACGTTTGGGATCCTGAAGGAAATCAATACTTCGATTTTCTATCAGCCTATTCAGCGGTAAACCAAGGGCATTGTCATCCCAAAATAACTCAAGCTTTAGTAGATCAAGCGAGTACATTAGCTCTTACTTCTAGAGCCTTTTACAATAACGTACTGGGAGAATACGAGCAATACATCACTTCCTTTTTTGGTTACGATAAAGTACTGCCCATGAACACGGGTGCGGAAGGCGTGGAAACGGCGATAAAAATTTGCCGTAAGTGGGCCTACGAAAAGAAAGGGATTCCTGAGAATGAAGCTCAAATTATAGTGTGTGAGAATAATTTCCACGGTCGTACAACTACGGTGATTTCTTTTTCAAACGATGAAGACGCTCGTAAAAACTTCGGCCCATACACTCCTGGATTTATAAAAATTCCTTATAACGATATCTCCGCATTAGAAGAAGCTCTAAGGCAGCCTAATGTAGCCGGATTTCTAGTTGAGCCTATTCAGGGAGAAGCAGGAGTTGTTGTTCCTGATGATGGATACTTATCGAAAGCGTCTCAGTTATGTACACAAAACAATGTTCTTTTGATTGGAGATGAAGTTCAAACAGGAATTGCTAGAACGGGTAAAATTTTAGCTTCTGATTACGATAATGTTAAACCAGACTTACTGATACTTGGTAAAGCTTTATCTGGTGGCTCCTACCCTGTTTCTGCCGTGCTAGCAAACAATGCTATAATGGAAGTGATTAAGCCAGGGCAACATGGTTCTACCTATGGCGGAAACCCCATTGCCTGCAAAGTTGGGATAGCCGCTCTCGAAGTAGTAAAAGAAGAAAACCTCGCTGATAATGCGCTAAAGATGGGCAACCTTTTCCGTTCCGAAATGCAGAAGCTGGTAGATAACTCTGCATTGTTTTTGAAAGTTCGAGGTCGTGGACTTTTGAATGCTGTTGTAATTAACGACACAGCAGAAAGTGATACTGCATGGAGATTTTGTTTAGCACTTAATGACAACGGTTTGCTCGCAAAACCTACCCATGGAAACATCATTCGGTTTGCCCCACCACTCGTAATTACAGAAGCTCAGCTAATGGAATGTGTGTCTATAATCACTAAAACCCTTTCTGAGTTCAAAAAATAAGATTCTATTATTTAATTTTCTGTGTTGAGCTACAAAGTCGGATTTGGTAGTTTTCGATTATAATAAACTGAGACTTAAACTAGCACTAAATATTAGATACTCGGATGGCAAAAACCAATACTATTCAACCGAGCCAAGTTAAAGATATACTTGGCAAACATATCCTAGCCGATGGGCTTGATATGGTTCTTGATCTTGAAAAAAGCCAAGGGGCTTATCTTTACGATTCTAAAAGCGGAAAGAACTACCTCGATTTTTTCACTTTCTTCGCTTCTAACCCACTTGGGATGAATCACCCTAAAATTGCAGGTGATGCTGATTTTGTTCAAAAATTAGGTAGAACAGCTATTAACAAACCTTCAAACTCTGATGTTTATACTACAGAGCTCGCTGAGTTTATGGAATCATTTAGCCGAGTTGCAGTTCCTAAGCATCTAAACCACTCTTTCTTTATTGCAGGTGGCGCTTTAGCTGTAGAAAACGCAATGAAAGTAGCTTTTGACTGGAAAGTTCAGAAAAATTTCCAAAAAGGATATCGCCATGAACTTGGTCACAAAGTACTTCACTTTGAAAAAGCATTTCACGGACGTACAGGATACACTCTGTCTGTAACAAACACGCTAGCAGATAAAGTTAAGTTCTTCCCTAAATTTGACTGGCCAAGAGTTATAAGTCCTGCTACTACGTTCCCTGAGACCGCAGAAAGCTTAAAACTGGTAGTAGAGCAAGAAGAATTAGCTTTGGCACAAGCTGAGCGCTTTTTTGAGCAATTCAAAGACGATATAGCTTGTATTCTTATCGAGCCTATTCAAGGAGAAGGTGGAGATCGCCATTTCCGTTTAGAATTCCATCAAGCACTTCGTGATATGGCTGACAGACATGAAGCACTGTTGATTTATGATGAAGTTCAGACAGGTGTTGGTATGACTGGTAAGTTCTGGGCACACGAGCATTTTGTGAAACCTGATATTCTTTCTTTCGGAAAAAAAGCTCAAGTTTGCGGTATTCTTGCAGGACCTAGAGTTGACGAAGTTGAAACAAACTGTTTCAAAGTTTCCTCTCGTATTAATTCAACTTGGGGCGGTAATCTTGTTGATATGGTTCGCTTTGGAAAAATCCTCGACATTATTGAAGAAGATAAACTAGTAGAAAATGCTGCTGTTGTAGGAAGTTACCTAGTTGAAAAACTTCAAGGTTTAGCAGATAAGCACGAACAATTCTCAAACCCACGTGGTTTAGGTTTATTCTCAGCAATTGATTTACCTAATGGCGAGATTCGTGATAAGGTTATCAACGCGTGTGTTGCCAATGGTTTAATGATTCTATCTTGTGGACCAAACACTGTTCGTTTCCGTCCACCATTGACAATCACCAAAGCACAAATTGACGAAGGATTAGACATCTTAGAGAAAGCTTATAAATCAGTACTCGGATAATTTTCCGAAGGCTTCATTTAAGCTTCAAAAAATAAAAAGCCCTATTGAGTTTGCTTCTGCATCCTCAATAGGGCTTTTTTATTGCTTTTATTTTATGAATAGTTAGCTAATTACCCAGCAACAGCGTTTGGTAATGCACTTTCATAAATATTTTTCATACTGCTTACTTCTAGTTCGGCAACATTTTCTATCTCAAGAGTTTTGCCAGCTACTGTTCCAAGAACGTAAGTCGGTACTTCTTTACCTTGGAAATGAGCCAATGCTGTTGGCAGGTCTTCCGCTTTAACAGTAATAACGATTCCAGACTGAGCTTCGCTATAAAGAATCTCAGCAATATCACCAGAAAGGCTTTCCAAAGATACTTTAGCTCCTCTTTCTCCAAAAATGGCCATTTCAGCAAGCGTGGTTGCAAGTCCACCATCTGAAATATCATGAGCTGCGGTGATGAAACCTTCTTTAATTGCCGCTAATAATGTTTCTTGAAGATTAACTTCGAATGGAATATCAAGTTCAGGAGCATCTCCCTTTGTAAGGCCATGAATAACTTTCAAGTATTCTGTCCCTCCTAATCCTACTCGATCTGCGCCGATGTAGATTACGATGTCCCCATCAGCTTTAAACTCTGGCGTTGTGCGATGTTTCTCTACATCTTCAATTACACCAAGCATCCCAATAATTGGCGATGGGAAAATAGCACTTTTAGGATTTTCGTTATAAAAACTCACATTACCGCCTGTTACTGGTGTATTAAGAGCGATACATGCATCGCTCATTCCACCTAAAGCTTCTTTGAACGTCCAATACACTTCTGGTTTGTATGGATTTCCGAAGTTGAGGCAATTTGTAATAGCAAGTGGTTTTCCGCCTGAACAAACAACATTTCTAGCAGACTCAATCACAGCTATTTGTCCACCACGGCGAGGGTTCAAATATACGTAACGGCTATTACAATCAGTTTTAGCAACCAATCCTTTTTTCGTTCCTTTAACTCGTATTACACCAGCATCAGAAGCGCCGGGATAAGTTACCGTGTTTGTTCGAACAGAAGTATCATATTGCTCAAACACCCACTTCTTTGATGCGATATTTGGAGAGTTCAAAATCTTCCCCAAAGTTTCCTCATGCGATTCTGGATGAACTAAAGTACTAGCATCAAAATTTTGAGTTTCTTCTAAATAAGCTGGCTTCTTTGTTTCTCTAATATACTGAGGTGCTCCACCGCCAAGTACCAAATGCTCAGCAGGGATATCAGCTTTAATTTCACCCTCTTTCATATAGGTAACACGATCTGTATCTACTACTTCACCAATAACTACGCCGTGTAGATCCCACTTTTCGTATACATCAATAACTTCTTGTTCGCGACCTTTATGCGCTACAATTAACATTCGCTCCTGACTTTCGGAAAGCAAAAGCTCGTATGCTGTCATACCAGCTTCACGAGCTGGAACTTTATCTAAATCAACAAGCATTCCTTGCTCACCCTTTGCAGTCATTTCGCTTGTTGAGCATGCAATACCAGCTGCTCCCATATCTTGCATACCAACAACAGCGCCGGTTTTCAATACTTCAAGGCTTGCTTCAAGCAATAACTTTTCGGTGAATGGATCCCCTACTTGCACACTTGGTCGTTTTGCTTCACTTGCTTCACTAATTTCTTCTGAAGCAAACGTTGCCCCATGAATTCCATCTCTACCCGTGCTTGCACCTACAATAAGTACTGGGTTGCCAATTCCTTTTGAAATAGCTGAAACAGTTTCCCCTGCGCGTACTAAGCCAATACTCATAGCGTTCACAAGAGGATTGCCTTCATAACTTTCATCAAAGCAAACTTCTCCACCAATTACGGATACTCCAAACGAGTTACCATAATCACCAATTCCTCGAACTACGCCATCCAATAAGAAACGCACACGTGGATTTTCTAGGCTTCCAAAACGTAGCGAGTTTAAACTTGCCACTGGGCGAGCTCCCATTGTGAAAATATCGCGATGAATCCCACCGACTCCTGTTGCTGCACCTTGATACGGCTCAATTGCAGATGGATGATTATGGCTTTCAATTTTGAATGCACAACCCCAGCCTTCACCAATATCAACAAGCCCCGCATTTTCTTCGCCAGCGGCAACTAACATGTGCTCACCTTCGCGGGGAAGTTTTTTTAATTCGATTATAGAATTCTTGTATGAGCAATGTTCACTCCACATAACAGAGTATATACCGAGCTCGGTAAATGTTGGAACCCGACCAAGTCGAGTTTTTATCATTTCAAATTCTTCTTCGTTTAATCCGTGTTCTTGCGCTAGTGCTAGCGTTACTTCTGGTTCTTTAACGGTTGAGTGAGCCATATAAAAGATAGATTGAGAGTTGAGTTAAGGCAAGCTTAAAGGTACAAGGTTTTTCAAATAAATGGCGAAGAGGTTTTCCACTTGTAATCCACAGTTTTTGACTTTATTTAGCTTTTAGTAAAAACTTTCATTGCATTTATTTCAGGATGTTCTTAAAATCTAATACAGATATTAGAATATTAATATTAGATTTTATTCAGTCATTTATGAAGTTATCCTCACAAGGTGCTCAGTACGCCATTTCTGCGATTTTTGCTATTTCTAAGCACCCGAATGAAGTTATTTCAGCCGCAGAATTAGCTAAATCGTTGAACTGCCCGGCTGCTTATCTCTCTCAAATTCTTGCAAAACTCAAAGCTCCTGGTATATTGAAATCTCAACGAGGATTAAATGGAGGCGTTTATTTAGCTAAGCCAGCAAATGAGATTTCGATTTATGATGTGATAACTGCTATCGACGGAGAGATGACCTATACTTCATGTTTTATGGGAATTGAAGGATGTGGCCATATTGAGCCTTGCCCTTTCCATGATTTTTGGTCCATTGAGAGAAACAAGATTAAACATTGGTTAAAGTCTACCTCTTTTGCGGATGCAGATGCTACCATGACGCAAGCATGGTTCGATCTAAGGTTAAACTTCACAAATAGAGTGAGCAAATAACATGGCGATACAGCAGGTCTTAGAACAAACTTCTTGTACACATTGCGGCGAGCAATGTGATGTAGGAGATATTTTGTTCGATGACAAAGCATTCTGCTGTGAAGGATGTAAGACCGTTTATCAACTTTTATCTGATCATGATTTATGCACTTATTATGCATTAGATGAGTTTCCAGGCAAAACGATTTCATCTACTATAGAGCGGAAAAGATTCGATTATTTAGCAAGCTCAGAAATTGAGCATAAACTCGTAGACTTTTATACAGAGAACAAAGCCTCTATCACGTTTTTAATCCCCAACATACATTGTACCTCCTGTGTATGGCTACTCGAAAATCTTCAAGGTTTAGACGAGGGCATTAACCAAGGCACCGTCAATTTTCTAAAAAGAAAAGTAACCATACTATTTAACCCCTCTAAAACCTCCGTTAGGAATATTGTAGAGCTATTAACCACTATCGGTTATGAGCCCGATTTGAAGCTTGAACAACTTGGGGAGAAGAAGTCGCAAAAAATTAGCCACAAATTATGGCTTAAGCTGGGTGTAGCTGGATTTAGTTTCGGCAACATCATGTTATTCAGTTTTCCTGAATATCTTAATATGTCCTCCTCAGATTCGGTTGGTACTTTCAGAGTACTGTTTGGCGTTCTTAACATCGCATTTGCGTTACCTGTTCTACTTTATAGCGGCATTGATTATCTAAAATCAGCTTGGGCCGCAATTAGTCAAAAAGGAATCAACCTTGACGTACCTATTTCTATTGGTATCCTTGCCCTATTTGGAAGAAGCTTATATGAGATTATAAGTGGAACTGGTGCAGGTTATCTTGATTCTTTTACTGGGTTTATTTTTTTCCTACTTATTGGGAAAGTTGTACAACAGAAAACTTTCGATCGACTTTCGTTTGATCGCGATTACAAATCTTACCTTCCAATTTCTGTAATGCGCATAACCGATGGTTTAGAAGTGTCTACTCCAGTAACGAATCTTGAAATAGGGAGTTATATTCTCATTCGAAACCAAGAATTAATTCCTGTGGATTCTATCCTTTCAAGCGATGAGGCTTATATAGATTATAGTTTTATTACCGGAGAAGTTGAGGCTGTTAAAATTTCTAAAGGCGAAGTAGTTTTTGCTGGCGGTAAGATTTCTGGATCTAACGCTGAGATGATTGTCAGCAAAAACGTAGAGCATAGTTATCTCACTCAGTTATGGGAAAATGAAGCATTTAGTTCTACATTTGAAGAAAGGAAAATCACAAATTTTGCAGATCGTATTAGCCCTGCTTTTACCTTTGTTGTGGTAGCAATCGCTGTTTTATCTTGCATAGTTTGGTATCATATAGATCCTTCAAAAGCCTTTACCATTTTTACTGCCGTTCTTATTGTTGCTTGTCCATGTGCGTTAGCTTTATCAACTCCTTTTACCCTTGGTTCGGCAATCAACATATTATCTTTGAACGGACTTTATGTTAAAAACACTCAAGTTATTGAAGCGTTATCAAAAACAGATATTGTAGTTTTTGATAAGACTGGGACTATCACCGAGTCGACTAAGTCTACTCTTTCTTTTAAAGGTTCTACACTCTCCGATAGCGAAGAAGCTCTTATTAAGTCTACATGTAGAGCATCCCTTCATCCACTTAGTAAAAAAATTGCTGGAAATTACCCAAGCCAAGCACTTGTGGATTTAGATGACTACTACGAAGTAACTGGGAAGGGAATCTTTTCGAAGTATCAAGGGAATTCTTTGTGTTTAGGGAGTAAATCATTTCTATTAGAGCAAAGTCCTGATTTAATTAACGCCTTTGAAAAGGGTGAGCACGAGATGGGTTCACAAGTTCACATCTCAATTAACAATCAGTACAAAGGTTTCTTTGAGTTTAAAAGTCAATTTAGAGAAGGTGTTGATGAATTATTAATTAGGCTCAAAAGCGACTTCGATCTGTTTTTACTTTCTGGTGATAACGCAAAAGAAGGAAAAGAACTCTCTTCGTTCTTTGGCGATTCTAAAAACATGTTTTTTAATCAGACTCCGCAAGACAAACTTAATTTTGTAAAAGCGCTTAGAGAAAACGACAAGACTGTAAGTATGATTGGCGACGGTTTAAATGATGCTGGAGCTCTAATGTATAGCGATTTTGGTATAGCTATTTCTGATGATATGAGTTCGTTTTCTCCAGCATGCGATGCTATCCTCGAAGGTAATTCTCTTAAGAATATTGATCGCCTTTTTAGTTTTTCGAAAACAGCTATGAAAGTAATTTTAGCTAGTTTTGGAGTCTCCCTTTTATATAATATCACGGGCTTAGGTTTCGCAATTACTGGCAACCTTTCGCCTTTAGTTGCCGCAATTCTAATGCCACTTAGCTCAGTGAGTGTTATGATTTTCACTACACTTGCTACACGTTTTGTAGCTAAGAAAAAAGGACTTACAATATGGGTGTAATATTTTTTCTCATAGCGTTCAGCGTTACGGTAGCCCTCATTTTTTTAGGAGCTTTCTTTTGGGCAGTTAAGTCAGGTCAATTTGATGACTCATACACACCATCGATTCGAATACTATTCGACAACGAAATTTCACACAAAAAAAACAAACCACTAACAAAAAAACGGGATGCGTAATGTCTGTAGACACCTTTCATTATGACAACAAAATTGTACGCAATTTTGGGATAGCCACAATGGCCTGGGGAATTATTGGATTCCTTGTAGGTCTTACTGTAGCACTTAAATTTATATGGCCAGAATTTCTAGGCGGTATAGCAGAACTTTCATTTGGTAGAATGAGGCCTCTCCATACCAATGCTGTAGTTTTTGCATTTGCAGGAAATGCCATTTTCTACGGGGTTTATTACTCTTTGCCAAGGCTGTGTAAAGCTTCTATGTGGAGCGATTCACTCAGTAAAATCCATTTTTGGGGCTGGCAGGCAATCATTGTTTCGGCTGTTGCTACACTGCCATTTGGCTTTACTTCAAGTAAAGAGTACGCAGAGCTAGAGTGGCCAATAGACATCGCCATTACAATTATTTGGGTCGTATTCGGATTGAATATGATTATGACCATTCTAAAACGACGTGAAAAGCACATCTACGTTGCCATTTGGTTCTACCTCGCAACATTCGTAACCGTTGCTGTACTTCACTTAGTAAACTCTTTCGAAGTGCCTGCAACTATCTTAAAAAGTTACCCTGTGTATGCTGGAGTTCAAGATGCACTTGTGCAATGGTGGTACGGCCATAATGCAGTAGCATTTTTCTTAACTACTCCGTTTTTAGGAATCATGTATTACTTTATTCCTAAAGCTGCTAATCGTCCGATTTTCTCTTACAGACTATCAATAGTTCACTTTTGGTCGCTTATTTTCATCTATATCTGGGCAGGTCCTCACCACTTGTTGTACACTGCTTTACCGGGCTGGGCACAAGCTTTAGGAACTGTATTTAGTTTAATGCTACTTGCACCATCTTGGGGTGGAATGTTAAACGGGCTATTAACACTTCGTGGAGCTTGGGATCGAGTTCGTGAAGATCCCGTTCTTAAGTTTCTTGTTGTAGGTATAACCGCTTATGGCATGGTTACCTTTGAAGGCCCAATGCTTTCCATTGCAAACGTTAACGCCGTTGCTCACTACTCTGATTACATTATCGGTCACGTACACAATGGTGCTTTATTATGGAACGGTGGGCTAGCTTTCGCGATGCTTTACTACATCACTCCACGTATCTACCAAACCAAATTATTCTCTGTAAAGCTTGCTAATATCCATTTCTGGTTTGCTACACTCGGAGCCATTTTTTATGTAATTCCGATGTATTGGGGTGGTATCGTTCAGAGTTTAATGTGGAAAGATTTCACAGATCAAGGTTTACTAACTTACCCAAATTTCCTTGAAACAGTTATCCAAATTATCCCGATGTATGCTTTACGTGCATTTGGTGGTACTTTATTTATTATTGGTGCCCTTTTTGGAGTTTTCAACCTTATTAAGACCGCTAAAAGTGGCACGTTATTGAGCTTCGAAAAAGCCCAAGCATCACCACTAGATCCTTCGATATCTGATGAGAACGAATCATGGCATCGTAAATTAGAAGGTAAACCACTGAAATTTACTCTTCTTACTGTCATTGCGATCCTTATTGGTGGTATTGTAGAATATATGCCAACGGCTCTCATCGATTCCAACATTCCGACTATTGAAAGTGTACAACCATATACTGCACTCGAAGTTGAAGGAAGAGATATCTATATATCTGAAGGTTGTAATAACTGTCACTCTCAAATGATTCGACCTTTCAGAGCTGAAACAGAGCGTTACGGCGAATACTCCAAAGCAGGAGAGTTTGTGTACGACCATCCTTTCTTGTGGGGCTCAAAACGTACAGGTCCAGATTTACATCGTATTGGTGGGAAATATCCTGATAGTTGGCATTTACGTCATATGTACCAACCATCCTCAACATCTCCAGGCTCTATCATGCCAGGGTACCCTTGGATGCTCGAAAGAGAAATGGATATGGAATCAATGCCTGCTAGAATCAGAGCACTAACTACAGTAGGCGTTCCTTATTCTCCTCGTTACCCAGAGTATGCCATTGCAGATATGAAAGCACAGGCAGACAGAATTACTCAAGGTCTAAGAGAAAATGGATTTGGAACTATTGAAGGTGTAGAAGTTACTTCTGATAAGCAAATAATAGCTTTAATTGCTTATCTACAACGTTTAGGCACCGATATAAAAGGAGAAAACGATCCGTTTGGTGAGCTTCCTTCTAGTAAAAAACTATCACCTGTAATCATAGGAAAATAATATGTATAAAGATGTATTACGGTCTATGGAAGGGGTGAATTTATACCCAAGTATCTCTCTCATCCTCTTCTTCACCTTCTTTGTATTACTAGTGATTTATCTAGTTAAAAGCGGGAAAGAGACATGGGACGATGCAGCTAATCTTCCCTTAGAAACAGACGAATCTCAAAAATTATAATACACTTGCTATGGATATTTTAGACGACGAAAAAGATATAGTACTCGACCATGAATACGATGGAATCATAGAACTAGATAACCACATGCCAGTTTGGTGGCTGTGGCTCTTTTACATTTCTATTGTTTTTGGTATCGGCTACATGTTCTACTACCAAGTATTTGGCTGGGGCCAGAATCAGATCGAGGAATACGAGACAGAAATGGCTCTAGCAGAAGAGAAATATAAGTCAAACAATGACGGCAGCTCAGAAGCAGCCTCTTTTACTTGGGTTTATAGCGACGCACCTGATGCTATTGCAAAAGGCAAGGAAGTATTCACCGGGTTTAACAACTTATGTTTTACCTGCCATGGTAGCGCAGGTGAAGGCTTAGTTGGACCAAACTTAACCGATAACTTCTGGATTCACGGCTGTTCTGCGGAAGAGTTAGCACTTAGTATTAAAGATGGCTTTCCTGATAAAGGAATGATGCCGTACGGAAGTGGAGCTGCTCTTTCAAACGAAGACCTAAATTCTTTGGTTAGTTATATAGGCTCCATTCAAGGCACAAATCCACCTAATGCTAAAGCTATTGATGAAAACCGTGCTGTAGAATGTAGCATAAACTAGGAGATAGAATGTCAACTGAGAACAAACGCCAGATAGGAAAAGATCAATTCAGAGACCGCTTAGCTACTGTTAGCGAAACTGGAAAAAGGAATTGGATATTTCCGAAGAAACCAAGTGGACGGTTTTATAACGCACGTAATATTGTCGCTGTATTTTTATTGGCGTTTTTCTTCTCAGGTCCTTTCATCACTATAAACGGTCACCCACTGTTGCTCGTTAATGTGATAAAAGCCAAGTTTGTAATTTTTGGGGTCGCTTTTTGGCCCCAAGATTTGCATTTGCTTGTTTTTGGCATGCTGTCTTTCATCATCTTTGTTGTTCTCTTTACAATCATATTTGGCCGACTTTTCTGTGGTTGGGCTTGCCCACAAACCATTTTTATGGAAATGGTTTTCAGAAAAATCGAATACTGGATTGAAGGCGACTCTGCCGCTCAAATGCGATTAGACCGTGCTCCTTGGAACAAAGAGAAAATCCTTAAAAAAGGCTCTAAACACATCGTCTTTTATGCCATTTCTTTTCTTATTTCTAATCTCTTTTTGGCATATATAATAGGGAAAGACGAACTCTTCGAAATCATTACAGCATCACCTTCAGAACACGCTGGTGGTCTTGCAGCTATGGTTATTTTTAGCGGAGTGTTTTATGGTGTATTTGCATTTATGAGAGAACAAGTATGCCATTTTGTTTGTCCATACGGACGTATGCAATCTGTTATGCTTGATAATAACTCCATTAATGTGATGTACGATTACAAACGTGGAGAAGAGCGAGCATCAATTGGCGACCGTTTTAAAGTAGAAACCCGTAAAGCAACCTTAGCCGATTTAGGCTTTTCAGAAGATACTGCTTTTGGTGACTGTGTAGACTGCAATCAGTGCGTTAAAGTATGTCCAATGGGGATTGATATTCGCAATGGTACACAGCTAGAATGTATTCATTGCACAGCATGTATAGACGCTTGTGATGACGTAATGATTAAAATAGATAAACCTGTTGGTTTAATTCGTTACTCATCGGAGAACATAATTCGTGACGGAGAAAAGAAGTTCTTTACCCCTCGTATAGCGGGTTATAGCGCTGTACTAATTATTCTATTTAGCATTTTTACAACGTTACTATTAAAGCGCTCCGAAGTTGAAACAACAATGTTTCGCCAACCCGGAACACTCTATCAAGAGCTACCGAACGGTGTGTATAGCAACATCTATCAAATCAAAGTTATCAACAAAACCTTTGATACCAAGAATTACGAGATCCAGCTTATTTCTCCAAAAGGTGTCCTTACTCCCCTTGGGAATATCGATACAATACCTCCACAAGAGTTAGTAGAAGGTCGTTTTCTAGTTAAAATTAACGAAGACGATTTAGAGGGATTACAAACAGAAATTGAGTTCGCAATTTTTGCAGATGGCAAACAAATTGACACAAAAAAAACAGGCTTCTTAGGGCCTGCCAACTAATTTAATATACCATAATGAAGAAATTTGATTGGGGTAAAGGAATTGCCCTTTCCATAACAATATTTGTGATTGCCACGCTAAGCCTTGTTAGCTATTTTATTAGCCTAGACTTCTTTCTTGTTTCTAACGATCATTATGAGGAAGGGGTTCAGTACCAAGAAACCATCGACAGTAGATCTAGATCTGCTGGTCTTGAGCATCCTATTCTTGTGGTTTTTGATGAAGAAATTGAAGCGCTTCGCATTGTATTCCCTACTGAGCTAGTTGGGAGAGCACAAGGTGATATAAATCTATATCGACCAAATAATCCTGCATTAGATAAAATGATTCCTCTATCCGTAAATGCAACAGGCACACAAATAATACCTGTTAAAGGCATGGAAAAAGGAAAATGGATTCTAAAAATATTTTGGGTTATGGACGATCAAGATTATCTAGAAGAAAAAACCATTATGATCTAATATGGAACTTTGGACGGCATTAGTTTTAGGTTTTCTAGGCAGCTTCCATTGTGTAGGTATGTGTGGGCCAATTGCTCTGTCTATTCCCAGAACGAGCTCCAGATTACTTTCTTTATCTTCTAATGCACTTATTTATAACTTTGGACGAGTACTAACCTATTCCCTTTTCGGCCTTTTATTTGGCTTTTTGGGACGAGGAATTACTCTCTCTGGTTTTCAAAGTTGGCTCTCCATAGCCTTAGGCGTTTCCATTCTTGTCGCTGTTTTTTTCCCACGGTTTTTTAGAAACCGAGCTAAACCTAAATTCTACCAAAAGTTTGTGCAGTTAATAACTACTGCATACGGGAAACTTCTACGTAGAAAATCTAAAGCTTCGCTTTTTGGAATGGGAGTCCTTAATGGATTATTACCTTGTGCTTTTGTTTACACAGGTCTGTCTGCCGCTGTATTAACAAACACACCTTTGCATAGTATGGCTTATATGGCTTTGTTTGGACTAGGTACCATTCCTGCAATGTTTTCGATTTATTTGGCTCCCAGTTTTATCTCGCTTGACCTAAGGTCTGCAATCCGGAAATACTTACCCTACTTAGCCTTTTCATTGGGAGTTTTTCTCATCATAAGAGGCATTGCACTGCAGGACCTTCACCTTACAGAAGTACTTCGAGAACGCATAGATGCTTTTTGCATATTCCCAGGAACTAGTAGCTAATAACTATCGGAAACAGAGTTCTATTCTATTCCTAAGGCTGCCAATAATTGGTTAAAATCATCAAATACTAAATCTGAGAGTTTGGTGCCTTGCTCTGTAGGCTGTTTAGTAAACCAAGCAACTTTCCAGCCTGCATTATTCCCGCCAATAACATCAGAGGTAAGTGAATCGCCCACATATAGAATTTCTGATCGCTCTAAACCAACAAGTTCAGTAGCATAATCGAATATTTTAGGATGTGGCTTCATCACTCCAATTTCTTCAGAAATAACGATATGTTTAGCCGTTTCTTTAAAACCGAATTGATCAATCTTCTTCCACTGAGTTTCGGCAAAGCCATTTGTTATTACCCCAACATCAAAATGGTTAGCAATTTTATCATATGCTATTTTGGCACCTTTCACCCATTTCCAATGGTTTCTGTAATAGTTCAGGTACACCTTACCAGCTTCTTTATACAAGCTAGCATCTATACCAAGCTCAATAAAGGTTTCCTCGAATCTACGGCGATGTAAAATGTGTCTGTCAATCTCTCCTCGCCCATATTCATCCCAAAGTCCTTTGTTAATTTGATGATAGGTTTCTACCAGATTTCCAATTTCGACATCATTTAAGGCATCAAAATGAGCATGAACATCTGCTAAGCCTGCTTGTTCTGCCTTTTTGTGGTCTAATAAGGTGTCGTCTAGGTCAAAAAATATGAATTTTGGGGTAAGGTCTGACAATGGAACGATTTTTGATTAAGATTGTGAAAGAAATTTGAACCAAATCTACTTTTGGCTCGTAAGCGAGGCACAAGGTAATTAACAAAAATCAAAAATATGAAAGCAAAATATCTTATTGGGCTAGGAGTTTTACTCCTGTTAGTGTTTTACGGCATCAGTGTTAATAACGGGCTAGTAAGCCAAGAAGAAAACGTTGAGGGAGCTTGGGCACAAGTTGAAAACCAATATCAACGCCGAGCTGATTTAATTCCAAACTTAGTAAATACCGTTAAAGGAGCTGCTAATTTTGAACAAGAAACGCTTACTTCTGTAATTGAAGCACGAAGTAAAGCAACTTCTATCAATATTAGTGCATCCGACTTGAACGATTCTGCTAAACTGGCACAATTTCAGGAAGCTCAAAATCAATTAAGCGGTGCATTATCAAGATTATTGGTAACCGTTGAGAAGTATCCGGAACTAAAGGCTAACGCTAACTTCCGCGACTTACAGTCTCAACTGGAAGGAACCGAAAACAGAATTGCTACTGAGCGTAAACGTTTTAATGACGCTGCTCAAGGCTATAATACTGCAATCAGAAAATTCCCTTCAAGCATTTTTGCTTCCATTGGTGGCTTTGAACGTAAAGCTTACTTCGAAGCTGATAAAGGTGCCGAAAACGCTCCTACAGTGGATTTTAATAATTAAACAATCCAATTCGTGATATGAGGTTTGAGCTGACTTCTATGTTAACTCAAATCTCATTTCCTACTTTATTTTAAATATATCAAAACGATATTCATGTCAAAATTCTTATCCAAAGAACAAGAGAGAACAGTTATAGCGGCCATAAAGGAAGCAGAAACGAATACATCGGGAGAGATTAGAGTACATATCGAGGCAAAATGTAAGACCGAAGATCCCATTACACGAGCTAAAGAAGTTTTTGCTGAACTTAAAATGCATGAAACGGAGCTACATAACGGAACCATCATATATGTAGCAACCAAAGACCATAAAATTGCTATTTGGGGCGATGAAGGTATTAATTCAAAAGTAGGTCAAGATTTTTGGACTGCTGAACTTGAACTAATGACCAAGTATTTTCAGGCAGATGATTACGAGACAGGCTTGCAAGAAGCCATTTTACACATCGGTAAAAAATTAAAGGAATTCTTCCCTTACCAAAAAGATGATGTAAACGAACTATCAGATGACATTAGTTATGGGGGCAAAACAGATGCGTAAATTTCTTTCAATATTTATCGCCTTAGTTATTACATCAACCGCTTTTTCGCAAGATTTCCTTCCTCAACAACCTAAAGGAATGGTTAATGATTACGCCAATATGCTTTCATCGAGTGAGGTAAACCAATTAGAAAGAAAGCTTAGAAATTATCGTGATACAACAACCAACGTAATTGCTATCGCAACCATAGAAAGTTTGGAAGGCTACTCGCGTGATGAAGTTGCCAACGAATTATTCAGTAAATGGAAGATGTGGGAAGGAGATCGCTACAATGGCGTTCTAATCCTGATAGCAAAAGACGACCGAGAGCTTAAGATTGAAGTTGGTTACGGCCTTGAAGGTGCTATTCCTGATGCTATGGCAAATAGAATTGTTCAAGATGTGTTAGTTCCAAATCTGCGAAGTGGAACCGTTTATAATGGTTTGGACAGAGCTACAGATATTATGATTCAGCTTGCCGCTGGTGAGTTTGAAGGTGCTCCTGAATTGCAAAGTGATGGGCCCGATATTCCTATTGACCTCATTATTTTCTTTATCGTTATAATCTTTGTTGTTATTTCTCGATTTGGTAAAGGCGGTGGCAGAGGTGGTCGCCGCACTCTTGGTCCTGTTGATGTTCTCCTTTGGGGAAGTATGATGGGCGGAGGCAATCGTGGCGGTGGCTTCGGAGGTGGCGGTGGAAGCAGCTTCGGTGGTGGAGGATTTGGTGGCTTTAGCGGCGGCGGCGGCTTCGGATCAGGCGGCGGTGGCGCCGGTGGTAGCTGGTAATTTTTGAATGGATGTTAAAATTAGTTTGAGGGTCGCCTAGATTAAAGCCCTCAAACTAATTTCATCACAAGTATTTTTAAACTGAAGTTTTATAAAACACTTCCCTCCTAGTTTATACTTCTAAAGCTTGCTCAAGGTCATAAATAATATCTTCAGCGCTTTCTATTCCGACAGCTAGTCGGACCAAGCCATCTGTAATGTGTGCTAGTTTTTTGATTTCCTCATCAACTATAGAGTGTGTCATTGATGCTGGATGTTGAATGAGTGTATCAACGGTACCTAGGCTTACTGCAAGAGTACACAGTTTTACATTATTCATTAGAGACTTACCAGCCTCAAATCCACCTTTCAGTTCAAATGCTATTATCCCACCATAACCATTTCTCATAATTCTTTGAGCAAGTGAATATTGAGGATGAGATTCTAATCCCGGATACCAAATTTTCTCAACATTCGGATGAGCTTCCAAAAACTGAGCTATTTTCATTGCGTTTGTAGCATGTTTTTCCATACGAAGTGGCAAAGTTTTTACTCCGTTCAAAGTCAACCATGCATCCATCGGGCCTGCAATACCACCTAAATTTTTGCGATATAGAAACAATTCCGTTTCAGCTAAAAGCTCTTTCTTGGCAACTAGAGCTCCACCAATAACAGTACCATGTCCCCCCATATATTTTGTTGTTGAATGAACAACCGCGTCGGCACCTAACATTAAGGGCTGGATATGATATGGCGTTGCAAAGGTATTATCGACCATCACTAAAACTCCATGCTCTTTTGCCAACATCGAAATAGCTTCAATATCGCTTATCATCATTGTTGGATTTGCGATGCTCTCTAAATAGATTACTGCCGTATTAGGATGTTTTTTCAACTCAGACTCAATCTGTTTTATATCGCTGGTATCTACAAAAGATGTTGAGATTCCCAAAACAGGAGCTTCTTCTTTCAGAAACTGGCTTGTGCATCCATAAAGTGCATCCTGAGCTATTACATGCTTTCCTTTCGCAAAGCTAATGATACCCGTGCTAATTGCCGCCATACCGCTTCCAAATGCCATCCCTGTATAAGATGTAGTATTTTCCATTCCGAACGTTTCTAGCTCACATATAGCTCTCTCTAGATGTTCTACTGTTGGGTTACCTAACCTCGAGTAAATATGAGAAGCTCCTCCTTCCTCATGAGCAAATGCTTTGGCACCTTCATCAACATTTTTAAACACAAAAGTAGAAGTTTGATAAATGGGAGGAATGTGTGATCCATATTGGTCTCTATTAAGCTCACCAGCATGAACTGCTTTAGATTCAAATGACAGATTTATTCTCTTTTGCTTAATCATTGTACAGGAATGTTTGATTGTTCTTTAATTGTATTTAAGACAATACTAGTATGTAGGCGTTGAACATCAGGCAGCATAGTCAACTTGGTTCTCATCAATAGTTCATAGTCTTTAACATCTTTTGCAACTACATGAAGAAGAAAGTCACCTTCACCTGTAGTATTGTAACAAGCCAGTATCTCAGGAATCGCTTTAACTGCATTACTAAACTCTTCCAATAAATTCAGTTGATGCACCGCTAACGTAACTGTTATAAATGCACTAAAACCTTTATCAACCTTTTCTTTATTCAATCTAGCTTGATACCCTTCAATAACACCTTCCCTTTCAAGGCGCCTCACACGCTCTAACGTGGGGGTTGGCGTAAGCCCAATACGATTTGCAAGTTCATTATTTGCAATACGCCCTTCTGATTGGAGTATATCAAGAATATTTTGGTCAATGGTATCTAAACGGAGTTTTTGCATAGCAACAATCTCATTTTTGGCTATTATTTACACAATACATATCACTAGAATAAAAGTAAATTATTTGCTGATACTCTAATATTTTATTATATAAAGAATAATAATCTATATTTCATAGTATTACAGCATATACACCTTTTTACTCATCTCTTTATTACTCTTAGTAGTAGAAAGTATTGCAATCATAAAAAAAGCCCTGTAGAGATCAATCTACAGAGCTAATATTATGTCACAATAACAATGAGAATTTGAGAGTTTGCTTACGAAACCCCTACCACTTCTTCTGTTGGAAGTCCATTTCCAGAAGGCATTGTGGGTGTCTCAGCTAAATATTCTTCCAAAGTAAAGTCATCAACTTGAATAGCATCTGTTCGTGCATCTTCAGCTCTTGTAGCCAGATCAGCTTCCTCTTTAGTTATAACTCCTCTCTCTAACGCAGGTGCAATTAATTCAGAAAGTGGTGCCTTTGGTAACTCTCTTTTCTTCATAGCTACAAACATCTTTTTGTAGATAGGTGCAGCTTCAGTAATAAGCGTTAATGTATGCTCATAACGACCAAGCGCATCTTGAGGATCTTTAGAAATGTAGATTCCGTCTGTTATATGATCTCTTAGTTCGCCAGGAACCTGCATAGCTTGAGCAACTTTATGTCCCAATTGATCAGAAGGATAAGTTCCGATTGGGTTTAGTCGCGACCATACTCCTATTAACCTGAATGCCCAACTTAGACCTGGAACTTGTATTTCTCTAAGAATTCCTTCAAAACCAACTTGCATTCTGTAGAACATATACTGCATTGACCAGTTGAAGAAATCGAGATCTTCTTTGCGTCTTCCTTCTGCTTCAAAACGTCGTAATGTTGCTGCTGACAAATACATAAAACTTAGAATATCGGCGTAACGGCCTGCGATTTTTTCCTTCATCTTCAAGCTACCGCCATAAGACCCCAAAGCGATATCCGTGAAAAAAGCGAAAGAAGCGGAAGCCCAAGCTAGTTTTCTAAAATACTTAGCTGCAGGTCCACCAACTGGAGAACTAGCTAAACGACCTCTCGTTATGCTGAGAAGGAAAGCTCGTACTTTGTTGCGAACAACATGCCCGATATGTTGCCAGAAATTATCATCAAATGCTTTGGTGTCTTTATTCATCAATGCATTGATTTCATTAAAGGCATATGGATGGCAACGAATAGCGCCTTGTCCAAATATCATCAAAGTTCTTGTTAGGATGTTTGCACCCTCTACAGTTATGGCAATTGGCAATGATGTATAACCGTTTGCAAAAATATTTCGTGGACCTCTAGAAATTCCAGACCCGCCTACAATATCCATTGCATCGTTTATAATCTCACGGGTTAACTCAGTGAAATTGTACTTTGCGATGGCAGTCACAACTGCTGGCTTGGCACCTTTATCCAAACCGCCCGTTGTATATTTTCGTGCAGCTTCCATCAAATAAGTGTAGCCACCAATTCGAGCCATTGGTTCTTCAATACCTTCGAATTTCCCAATATTCAATCCGAATTGTTTACGGATAGCAGCATAAGCTCCAACTGCTCTGGTCGACATTTTAGCGCCACCCAATCCCTGAGCCGGAAGTGAAATCCCTCTTCCTACTGCTAATGATTCCATAAGCATTCGCCAGCCATTACCAGCACCTTCTTTATCCCCGATAATCGCATCTATAGGAACAATTACGTCGCGACCATGCGTTGGACAATTATAGAATGGAACTCCTAACGGATCGTGTCTCTTACCTAACTCAACACCTTTAGTACTTGATGGAATCAAAGCACAAGTAATACCAAGCTCCTCGCCTTTACCTAAAAGATTTTCTGGATCTCGTAGCTTAAATGCTAAACCAATTACTGTAGATATTGCAGCTAAAGTGATGTATCTCTTATTCCAGTTTAATTTTAGATACAGTTCTCCGTCTTCGCCTTTAAATACTTCACCATGAGAGGTCATTCCTCCTGCATCAGAACCTGCACTTGGCTCAGTAAGAGCAAAACATGGCATTTCTTCGCCCGTTGCTAGCCTAGGTAAATAATGATCTTTCTGTTTCTGAGTACCGTAATGCATCAATAGTTCAGCTGGCCCCAATGAGTTTGGCACCATAACTGTAGTAGCGAGTGGGCCACATCGAGAAGCTAGTTTTGCTACAATTGCACTATGCGCTGTTGCTGTAAACTCATGTCCTCCATATTTCTTTGGAATTATTAACCCAAAGAATCCTTCCTTTCGCATGAATTCCCAGACATCAACCTCAAAATCTTTTTTAACAAATACTTCCCAATCAGTAACCATTCCGCAAAGCGCTTCCACAGGTCCATCCAAAAAAGCTTGCTCTTCGTCGCTTAACTCAGGGTATGATTCGTTTAAAATTCGTTTAAAGTCTGGTTTTCCGGAGAACAATTCACCTTCAACCCAAACGGTACCAGCTTCGATGGCGGTTTGTTCGGTTTCTGAAATTGTTGGTAGAAAGTTTAGCACATCCAGTAATTTCATAACTGGTGCACTAATCAAAGTTCGTCGTATTGGCTTAACATTGAATATTACAGCCACAACTGTAAATACAATAAATAGCCATTCTGGGGCAGCTAACCCAATTAATACTGCATAGCCTGCAATAGTCCACAGAAATAGAGGCGCGCCTGTATAACCTAATACTAGCAATACCAATACTACAGAACCAATAGATGCCCATAACGGCATCTCAGAAAAGAATCCAAGTAAATTCATTAATTCATCCATTTTTTCTCCATTATTTATGAAACTGTTGTTCTAACTAAGAACCCTTGAACAATATGCTCTAGAGACTCTTTTATAAACCTATCTTTATCTATTCGGCTATCTAAACGCTGGTTAAGAACTACCGATACAACCCCGTGTAATTGTGCCCAAATTGAATATGCAGCAATTACGGGGCTTTCCAAGGCCATCAATCCTTCAGAAACTCCCTCTTCAATTACCTTAACTAGCGATTCATAACTTCGTCGTGCTTTCCTAAACTTTTCTTTCGGGTAGCGAGACATTGCCGTAGAATTCACATTATAGATAATGTCATACTTTTCGGGGTTACTCATAGCAAAATTAACGTAACCATTAATTGTAGCTTCAAATTTGTCGATAGTGCCTACTTTACCAACTACTTCTTGTTCGATTGTGGAACTTAAGTCCTCAACCGATTCTTCAATTAAGGTGTGTAAGAGATGATCTTTATTCTCGAAATATAGATATATACTCGTTGCTGATACTCCAACCTTTTTTGCTATACCTCGCATTGATAAAGATTTATGCCCTTCAACAAAAAGTTGTCGCCTACTAATTTCTAGTATTTTATCTCGTAAAGTAATTTCCTGAGTATCCATTATTTAAAACTGGTTAACAGTGTTAACTTATCGAAGTTAACTATTCCATCTCTAAAATCAAGTATTCTATAAAAATTTCTAGGTGAGCTTAAAGGAAAGAAATTTGCTTGGCTTTCCGTTTTTAAGATGCATTTGTTCGTAGTATGTTTTTATAGCCAGTTCAGAGTCATTGGGACACTCTGCATGCACATCCGAAATATCCCGAAGAAGTTCCAAGTTCTCCTCTTCAATTATTTCTTTGGTGTATTCATAGAGAACATCACTATCTGTTTTTAGATTTATGATACCTCCTGGTTTTAAAAACTTCCTGTATAAAGCTAAGAACTTGGGTGCAGTAAGACGTTTTCTTTCTTTTCTGATGTAGGGATCTGAGAAGAGAATCCAAAGTTCATCAACTTCGCCTTCAGCAAAAAACTGATCTAAATGATCTATATATGCTCTTAGAAAACGAACATTTTCTAATCCTTTTTCTTGAGCTTCAGTTGCACCAACCCACATTCTATTACCTTTAATATCAACTCCAACCAGATTCAATTCTGGATATAGCTGGGCAAGACCTACTGAGTATTCTCCCTTTCCACAAGCCAACTCGAGAGTTATAGGGTTCGAATTCTTAAAAACATCTGCATTCCATGTGCCTTTTGGAAATGGATTAGCGCTATTGTAATCGCTCCATTCAAGCACATTTTCTTTGGCTCGCATTTCTTCGAACCGTCTTTTCTTAATTTTGGGCATATCAGGGTGATAGTCTTTTTATAATCCAGTTATCTGCTTTCCGTTCGTACTTAATCCTGTCGTGTAAGCGACTTCTTCTTCCTTGCCAAAACTCTATGACGGATGGCTCAATTACATATCCACCCCACGTTTCTGGCATTGGCACTTCACCTTCAACAAACTCTGCTTCCAGCTTTTCAAATTTTTGTTCTAAGAACAATCTATTTTCAACAACTTCACTTTGGTTTGAAGCTAATGCACCTACCTGGCTTTTATGAGGTCGAGATTTAAAGTAAGCCTCACTCTCCGCTTTTGTTATCTTTTTGGCAACACCATCTATTCGGACTTGTCGTTCCAACTCTATCCAAAAGAAACAAATTGATACATTATGGTTTGCTTCAATTTCACGGCCTTTATCACTAGCGTAATTTGTAAAAAACACGAAACCATTTTCATCAAATCCTTTTAATAGAACGATACGTGAATGAGGTCTACCCTCGTTATCAACTGTAGCTAAATTCATTGCATTTGGCTCTGGAACACCCGCTTTTAAAGCTTCCTGAATCCATTGCTTAAATTGCTCTATTGGGTTTTGAAGCACATCACTTTCGTCTAAACTGCTTAGGGAATAATCTTCTCTTAGCTTCTGAAGTTCAATCTTATCCATTATTTTTTAACTTTAAAATATTCAGGCTCATTGCCTGGTTTCCATTTTATATTGCAACCAATGCTAGGTATTTGAGGCTCATAGGATGACTTCCCACCAAGAAGAGCTTGTGTTGCGCCTCTTAAATCAGAACCTGTTACAAGTTTGTCGTTTCCTGGTCGACTATTATCGAACTGACCTCTATAGTACAAGTTCTTATTACTGTCGAAAACATAAAAATCGGGAGTACAAGCAGCTTGATAAGCCTTTGCTATCTCTTGTGTTTCATCAAGTAAATACGGGAAAGGAAAGCACATTTCTTTAGCCAATTGTGCCATAAATTCAATTCCGTCTTGAGGATATTTCTCAACATCATTAGAACTGATTGCTACGCATTCTACTCCCATTGCTTTAAAATCGTTAGCAAATTCTACCAGTGCTTTATTTAAATGCATAACATATGGGCAGTGGTTACATATAAACATAACCACTAAAACTTTTGCTTCATCAAAATTAGACAAAGAAACTACTCCGCCAGTGGCGTTGATAAGCGAAAAAGATGGAGCCTTTGTTCCCAATTGTAGCATTCTAGATGAGGTTGCAGCCATTATAAATATGTCAGATTTATAAATTAATAATGAATTTTGCCTAAAGATATTGAATGAGCGGGACAATAATTGAGACTTCTTTCAAGAACTGCAAGTAATAGAAAAGCTTGACAACCGGACAAAAAAAACCCGATACCCAAAAATAAATATGTTATTATCTCTAATATGACTCTCTAGCATTGGGTACCGGGAGGCTACATCATTAAAGACGAACGAACTTGGAAAAAGTTTCCCTCAAGTTTGTAAACGAATGTCATTTAAATATTAATTATCTCGTTTCATGTAAACAGATGTAACTGATCACCTGATTTTTTCAAAAAATTATCCGTAGTTAAGGGATGATGAACCGAATTCATTCCTAGTCGCTTTATTTGTACATCAAATACATCTTTAATTTGTTTAGCAAAAACACCCTGACCTTTCATCCGGTTGCTCCAATCAGAATTATAAAGCTTGCCCCCCCGCATATCTAGTAATCTATTTTCTACTTTTTCTTTTCTATCAGGGTAGTGTTGCTCGAGCCAATCACAAAACAAGTCTTTTACCTTATAAGGTAATCTTACAATAATGTAGCTTGCTTGTGTTGCGCCGGCATCATACGCTGATTGTAATATACTTGGAAGCTCATGATCGGTTAAACCGGGTATAATAGGGGCAACATTAACTCTTACAGGGATGTTAGCTTTCGCTAGCTTCTCAATTGCTTCGAGCCTTCTTTTTGCACGCGAGGTTCTCGGCTCCATAATTTCCGTTAGCTTATTATCTAAAGAAGTAACAGAAATAGTTACGCTAACACAGTTCTGATCACTAAGCTCTTTAAGGTAATCTATATCTCTCGTAACGAGATGATTCTTTGTGATAATACCTACTGGATTTCTAAACTCGGCAAAGACTTTTAAACAGTTTCGAGTTATTTCTAGCTTTCTCTCTATAGGCTGATAGCAATCGGTTACGCCACTCATCACCACCACTTGTGGTTTCCATTTTGGAGAAATGAATTGCTTTCTGAGTAACTCTGCCGCGTTATATTTAACTACAATCTTACTTTCAAAATCTACCCCAGCAGAGAACCCTAAATACTCATGATAAGGACGTGCATAACAATAAATACAACCATGTTCACATCCTCTATACGGATTTAAGCCAGCTTCGAATGGAATATCAGGGCTCTTATTCCATGATATAACTTGTTTGGTATCGTCAGAGAATAGTTGGGTTTTAGGAGATGGCTTTTCACCCGTTTCTTCATCAAGTTCGTAATCCACATAATTGCCTTCAAAACGATTGACTGGATTATCTGAGGCGCCTCTTCCTCGAAGTGGGTTTTGTAATTCATTCATAGATACACATGTTTTATACATATAATCTATGGTATATTTTAATCAGCTCCAAAAAAAGCCTCTTTAAAAAGAGGCTTTATGAAGAATTTTTTCTGACAATGATTTCTACATTTCAGCAGTGTATACTTTTTTGCCTGCCACCCAAGTTTGAAGCACTTTAATATTCCATATTTCGCTTGCCGATACATTGAAATAATCTTTATCTATGAGAATAAAATCTGCCCATTTCCCAACCTCTAAACTACCAAGTGACTCCTCTTGATGTCCAGCATAAGCGGCATCTATAGTAAAAGCTTTCAATGCCTCTTCTCGCGTTAAAGCTTCATTTGAGTACCAGCCCCCTTTTGGCGCTCCTTCATGATCCATACGTGTAACAGCTGAATACAATCCAAAGAATGGATTAGAATGCTCTACAGGGAAATCAGAACCGGCAGCAACAATAGTTCCCTGCTCTAGGAATGTCTTCCAAGCATAACTTCCTTTTATTCGCTCGGAACCAACTCTATCCTCAGCCATATTTTTGTCACTTGTTGCATGGGTTGGTTGCATAGATGCGATGATATTCAACTCTTTAAATCTAGGAATATCATCTAATGATACAATTTGTGCATGCTCTACTCGATTTCTAAGTCCTTGTTCTCCCAGCTTATCTTTTGAATATTCAAACGCATTAAGAACTTCTCTGTTTCCTCTATCACCAATGGCGTGTACATTTGCTTGAAAACCTTTTTCAGTAACTTTAAGAACCATTTCGTTCATCTGTTCTTGGTCGTAAAAAAGTAACCCATTATTTCCCGGATCGTCAGAATAAGAATCAATCATAGCAGCGCCTCTACTACCAAGCGCTCCATCTGAGTAGAGCTTCACACTTCGCAAAGCAAGCATATCGTCCGAGTAAGAATCAACTGGTCCTTTTTCCGATAATTTATCGAACTCTTCTCCGGCACCACCAATCATAGCATAAATTCTTGTAGTAAGATTATCCTCATCAGCTACTTTTTTATACAAATTCCAATCACTTGCACTCACTCCAGCATCATGTACTGATGTTAAGCCCATCCTTTTCATTTGCTCAAGCGCTTTTTTAAACGCCATTTCTCTTTCCACTTCTGTTGCTTCAGGTACAATAGAGTCAATATTCCACTGTGCAGCATCAATAAAAACGCCAGTTGCGTTTCCTTTTGAGTCTCGAATGATTTTTCCGCCTTGTGAGTCAGGTGTATCCTTACTGATACCGGCTTTTTGGAGTGCTACTGAGTTTCCCCAACCTGCATGCCCATCTACTCTACTCAACCAAACAGGTCGATCTGAGATTATTTTATCTAAATCTGCGGCTGTAGGAAATTCATTTTCTTTCCACAATGTTTGGTTCCAGCCACGACCTTGTATCCATTCCAAATCAGGATTCTCATCTGCATATTCTTTTATTTTCTTAAGTGTTTCATCTAGAGACTTAATCCCCGCCACATTCACTTGTAGTTCCTGAAATCCTAACCCCATAACATGGCCATGAGCATCTGTTAAGCCAGGTAACATCGTTTTTGATTCTCCATCAATAATTGTTGCTTCTGAGAATTTCTGCCGAATTTCATCACCACCAATACCAACAATTTTCCCATTCTCCATCGCGATAGTCGAAAACTCCAAAACAGAATCTCCAGTAATGGTATAGCCGTTAACATTTGTAATCACCTGTGTATCACTCTGTTTGGAGCACGCTGTAATTACTAGTAGTAATAATATTGATAGTTGTGAAAAGTACTTCATAAGTATATTTAATTTAAGATCAGTTCAATATAAACAATCATTTTAGGATTGATAAAATTTATACCAACCTTTTACATGGGCAGATATAACACAAACTTGAATTGTTTATCTAACAAAAAAAGGAATGTAGTGGTGAACTACATTCCTTTTTAAAGATTATTATACAGAAACGAGAGTATTAAAACTATACCGTAGCTTTATTGCTTTTAAGCTGTGTATAAAGCTTTTCGCTCTTCGCGTACTTTAAGCTAGCTTTAACAAAATCCACAAAAAGTGGTTGAGGATTGCTAACGGTACTCTTTAGTTCTGGGTGAAATTGAACTCCAACAAACCATGGGTGATCTTCAATTTCCACAATTTCTACTAAATCTCTTTCAGGATTCATCCCTGCTAAAGTCATTCCGTTTTCAACAAGCTTATAACGCAAATTGTTGTTTACTTCATAACGGTGGCGGTGGCGCTCGTCTACTAAAGTGCTACCATAAGCTTTGTGAGAATTAGTTCCCTCTTTCAATTCACAAGAATATTTACCTAAGCGCATTGTTCCGCCCATATTTTCAATATTCTTTTGATCCTTCATAATATCAATGATTGGGTACTCAGTTTCTTCGTCAAACTCTGCGCTGTTTGCTTCAGTCCAACCACAAACATTTCGAGCATACTCAATTACTGCACACTGCATTCCCAAACAAATTCCAAAAAATGGGATATTACTTACTCTAGCATATTCTACAGCAGCAAGCTTTCCATCAATACCACGCCCACCAAAACCAGGTGCTACTAGAATTCCAGAAACACCTTTCAGAGACTTTGCTACATTCTTTTTTGTAAGATCATCTGACTGTACCCATCGGATATTAACCTTGCAGTCATTCACAGCTCCAGCGTGGATAAAAGCTTCTACGATGGATTTATAAGAATCGTGATGTTCAACATACTTTCCAACTAGAGCTATATCAATCGCTCCAGAAGGATCACAAACTGCTTCAACAAAGCCTATCCAGTTATCAAGATTATATTCTTTGGTTTCTAGCTTAAGCTTCTCAATTACTCTTTTGTCAAGGCCTTCCTTCTGCATTAGTAAAGGCACTTCATAAATGCTTTTTGCGTCGAGAGATGCAATTACATCTTCTACATCCACATTACAGAAACGAGCAACTTTGCCACGAATAGAATCATCCAGAGGACGTTCAGAGCGGCAAACTAAAATATCAGGTTGTAAACCACTTTCTGACAGTGTTTTAACAGAATGTTGTGTAGGCTTGGTTTTCAACTCACCTGCGGCGGCTAAATAAGGAACCAACGTAAGATGAATGGAAAGTGTATTTGCTCTACCTACGTTATATTTTAACTGGCGAACGGCTTCTATGTACGGAAGGCTTTCAATATCACCTACTGTTCCGCCGATTTCTACAATTACGATATCGTATTCCCCAGAATTCCCAAGCTTTAGAACATGAGATTGAATTTCGTCTGTTATATGAGGAATAACTTGAACTGTTTTCCCTAAGTAAGCACCTTGGCGCTCTTTTTTAATAACATCGTAATAAATTCTACCCGTCGTAACATTGTTAGATTGAGAAGTACGGATATCTAAAAAACGTTCGTAGTGACCTAAATCTAAATCAGTTTCAGCACCATCATCTGTTACATACACTTCCCCATGTTCGTATGGGTTCATAGTTCCAGGATCCACGTTGATATACGGGTCCAATTTCTGGATTGTAACTTTGAGGCCTTGAGCCACTAATAATCGCCCTAAAGATGAGCAAATTATTCCTTTTCCGAGGGAGGATGTTACCCCACCGGTAACAAAAATATACTTGGTAGACATGTAAGAAGAGAGTGTAGTTGATGGATGAAAAAGATAGGACTCTCACAGTCCCCGTTCAATAAATGATTTAACAAAATGGATTTTATTCTGTTTTGGAGGGGAACATCTCATCAGAAACTTGCTTGAGTAAGTCTGGTTTATCAGAAAATATACCTTTAGCACCTGCTTCTATTACCTTTTTCATTTGTGTAGCTTCGTTAATGGTGTACACAAAAAAAGGAATTTCATTGTGATTTAAAATATCGAGCCACTTTCGGTTTAACTCTCTACCACTACAGTTGAATGCATCAACATGATACAAGTCTACAAGCTCTTTAGGGTTTAATCCATTTGACTGCTCCTTTTCGTACAAAAGTGCTGTATAAATTTCTGGATCAAGCTCTTTAATTCTTTTAACGGCTCTGTAATCAAAGCTTGATACCATCACACTGCTTTTCATACCCAGAGCTTTTATAAGTGCTACTACTTGCTTCTCCACACTATTTTCAGAATTATAGAGAGCAACATCTTTCACAGCTTCCGTTTTGATCTCAATATTTACTGAAATTCTACCTCTAGCATATTCCAAAAGCTCCACAAGAGTTGGAATTTTTTCTCCTTTAAACTTCTCGTCAAACCATGATCCTGCGTCTAATTCTTGCAGTTGTTCCAATGTATAATCGGAAACGAAACCGGAGCCATTTGTTTTTTTATCTAGCTTTGTATCATGAAAAATTACAGGAATATTGTCTTTGCTTAGCTGCACATCTAACTCCAACATTTCAGCATCGAAATCAATCGCCGCCCTAAATGCAGCCATTGTGTTCTCAGGGTAATAAGCACGTGCACCACGATGAGCGATTACAATAAACCCATTATCATTAGTATCCATAGTATTTTTTGTGAGTGACTTATGCTCATAATTCATTATGCTACCTTGGGCATAAAGCACAAATGTATTGATGCCTAACATTACTAACTGTAAAGCTAATACTCTATACTTCATGACTTAAAGCCATACTTATATTGACGATACAAAAATCTCAATGTATCGAATTAGCTTCAATCCTTTAGAATCAAAACACAAGCCAATAGTTAATTCTGGAAAGTAATCACTCTTTTTATTGCTTTATTAAGCAAAGAATCGAAGGTTCCAATACTTGAAAAAATGTTATACATAAAATACAAACCTATAACGCTAGTAAGGCTACCTAGTACTGTCATTACAGTTGCTAGCCAAGTTGGGTGAATTAATTCAGCCAATGAAAGCGCTACCACGCAAACTCCTAAAAAAAGCTGCGCGGTGGCAGATATAAAATGCAGTATATTTACTGACTGGATACGACTTAAAAAAACAGATTCGTTGACCTTACCTGTCTTAGATTTATTCTTTAGCGATAAACTTTCCGAAGTTAACGGATATTTCTCTTTAGATTGCTCAAACATGTCCTTATTATTTAGACTCACACACGACTTTTATTACTACATTATAGTAAAAGTGTCATAACAATAAAATAATTATGCAAAATATTAAAAATATTTTCATTTATGGTCGTAAGCCTATTTTAGAGGCCCTACAACAACGTCCTGATGAAATTGAAAAGATTTTTATTAAAAATTCTATTCAACCATCTACCATATCTGAAATCACAGATCTCATTTCTGAGAACCTAATTCCTGTTTCTAAGGTTCCGCAAGTTAAAATTGATAACCTTGTTGGAAGAGTAAACGATCAAGGTTTTGTTGCATTGATGAGTATCGTCAAGTATGCAAACTTCTTTGATTGGGTAGAAACTCTAGACCAAAGTAACAATCCTGCGGTCTTGCTTCTTGATGGAATTGAAGACCCTCACAACTTTGGAGCTATCCTTAGAACAGCAGCAGCTTCTGGTATTTCAGCAGTTTTAGTTTCAGGGCAAGGGCAAGCTCCGATTAATGCAACCGTATTCAAAACTTCGGCAGGTACTGCTGGAAGAATTCCGATTATTAGAGTACATGATTCTAACCAAGGCATAAAAGATTTAACTGCCGCTGGATTTGAAGTTGTTGCACTCTCCGGAGAAGCTACCAAAACAGTTTGGGAGAAGGACTTCAATAAGCCTGTTGCGTTTTTAGTTGGTAATGAAGGACGAGGAATCGAAAAGAATATACTTAAAAAATGTTCCGACTCCGTTACGCTTCCAATGACGAACGACGTTGAATCCTTAAACGCATCAGTAAGCGCTGCTCTAGTCTGCTATGAATGGCGAAGACGTCAATCGTAAATTAAGTAAGCTTTTCTTTTAGTTACATAATTTTCAAAGTTCGAACCCCACGAATCCAGTTCTTGCTTATTAAGAATTTTATCTGTCCCAGATAGTTTCTTAATAAAGCTTTTGTACTCGGCTTTGGGGGTAGCATCCATTAGTATATACATCAACTCAATTCCAAATTTCACAGGGTCTTCAAGACTCTTCTCTTTTGTGGACAGACTTACAATATTAACGCCAAAGCTTTTTGAATCTTTATGTTTGGGATTTAAAGATTTGCCTGGAATTGATCTTGGAGTAAACGAAACTGTATCAAGTTGAACACCATAATTTGCGCCAATCTCAGCCAGTTCTTTTAATTGAACCTTCGTATTTGGTGCGCCTAAAATTAAAAATGGGTTATCTGTACCTCTACCCTCAGATAAGCTTGTTCCTTCAATAAAACAGGTTCCTAAATATGCGTATGCATTTTCAAAAGCTGGAAGATTAGGTGATGGTGGGAACCAATTTAATCCAGTATCTGGCCATTTGTAAGATCGCTTCCAGCCTTCCATTTGGATTATCTTAACATTTACGGGCTTTGTTGCTTCTAGCCAACTTTCTCCAACGGCCATCAATGCAAGCTCTCCAAGAGTTAAACCGTGTGCGATTGGTATTGGGTAATCCCCAACAAAAGAGCGGTATTCATCTTCTAATATCCAGCCGGCAACATACTCGCCTCCTGCAGGATTTGGTCGATCAAGTATCCAAACTTCAGTACCTGTTTCTGCAACAGCTTCTAACAGTAATTTCATAGAAACATTATACGTATAGAATCGAGCGCCAACATCCTGCATATCAAAAAGAACAATATCTAGTGTGTTCAAAACTTCTGGGGAAGGCTTTAGAATCTTGCCACCCGAGTACAAGGAATAAACGGGTAATCCTGATGCGCTATCAATTCCAGACTTTATACTTTCTCCAGCGCCAGCATCACCTCTAAATCCATGTTCTGGTGCAAATAGAGCTGTTACTTCAACCCCAAGGGTCAGCAAAGTATCCAAGACATGTACATCTCCTATCCGAGCTGTTGGATTCATAAAAAGCCCCACTTTCTTACCTTTAAGCTCTGGTAGGTGTTCTTGGATAAGAACTTCTGCGCCGGTTTTTACAACAGCAGGTTGGGGAAATTCTTTAGGGGAGCAGTTTAATGCTACCGCTAGGTATAGAATCGGGAGAATATATTGTGTTAGTTTCATTATGGAATTTATGAATCATTAACTGAGGCACAAATAAAAAAAGCAACCTTTTAAAAAGGCTGCTTTTAAAAAACGGAATTAGAAGTATTTTTTAAGCTCTATTAGCTACTACTTCAGATTCAGTAAAGAAATACGCTCCTTCAAGCAATCCATTCTCAACAGAGTCAGAACCGTGAATGATGTTTTCACCTAAACTATCAGCAAATGCAGCACGAATTGTGCCTTCTTCTGCTTCAGCTGGATTTGTAGCACCAATAAGTTTTCTAAAGTCTGCTACTGCGTTTTCTTTTTCAAGAATCATAGGTACACACGCTCCGCTACTCATGAATTCACATAGCTCGCCATAAAAAGGACGTTCTTTATGAACCGCATAAAAGCCGCCCGCAGTTTCCATTGTTAGTCTTGTCAATTTCATTGCAAGAATAGTAAATCCAGCTTCTTGGATGCGCTGAGTTACTTCCCCAATTAGTTCTTTACGAACACAATCAGGTTTCAGAATAGTCAAAGTTCTTTCTATTGCCATTGTTATGTATTATTAAAATTTTGTAACAACCATTTTAAGATATCCTCTTCAAAATGGTGACTAAAGATACGAGTTCAGCAAACAATTATCGAGTTATACCTCATTGCCAGGTTTTCTTTTAAATATGAAGGACAGACATAAACATTTTTTTAGTTGGAAGTTTCAACTTAAGGCCACCCCTGAACAGCTATGGCCACTAATTTCTGATACAAATAGTATTTTCAGGAATATTAGGTTATACCCAATCCAGAAAACTCCTTTTTCTAGAAGCTCTTCCAAAGGTTTTTTAGAGCTAGCTTCAACTCGGTTAAGCTCACACCTTGTGTGGCAAGAGGAACCTTATATGTGGGAGAAGCCTTACCGTTTTGGCTGTACAAGGCATTATAAAATCGGACTTCTTAAGAATGTTCGCCTATTATTTACATTAAGTAAGAATTCTGCAGGCACTTCTGTTCATCTACGCATATGGATTCTTTCCATCAATAAGCTATTCTCACTTCCTCTTAGTTTATACATTACAAGAGTTCTTCGCCAAAGGTTTACGAAGTTCTTACATAGGATTGATGCCTGCGCTGTTGATAATTTACTAACGTATGAGTTAGCACAGGAAAAAAACCTCGTTCGAGGTGCAGGAAAAAGAATGAAACTGATTCGAAAAAAACTCCTTGCAAACACTCGTCGACAAAGAATTATTAACCATCTTTTTGATTACCTAAGAAAAGCCGATGATGCTGAGTTACGTGCAATTCATCCCTATAAATTAGCAGAGTATTGGGGGGAAAAAAAATATTCAGTGCTCAATGTTTTTCTTCACGCTGCGAAGTTAGACTTGCTTGATTTCCAATGGGATATATCGTGCCCGAACTGTAAAGCACTTACTCATAGTTTTAGAAAAATGACTGATACTCACGATAATTTGCATTGTGAGGAATGCAATATCAGCTACAACATTGATTTTAATAAAAATATACACTTAGTATTTACTCCAAACCCACTAATAAGAAAGCTTTCAGCTAAAAAATATTGCTTTGGTGGGCCACAAAATACTCCTTACAGAGCGACACAACATTTTTTAAAAATTGGTGAAAAACAGTATCTAAATGTCCGGCTCGAAGAAGGCACATATATTTTTAAAACGTACCAACATGACGGTGTTTTGAAACTTCATGTTCGTGAAGACGGCCCGGAAACTATTACACTTTATATCAAAGACGACGACTTTTCAGGACAAGAGGCTGTTATTTCTACAAAACCAAACCTCACAATTATCAACCATTCCTCTCAAAAGGTTGTGTGCTATTTGGAAAAAGAGAACTGGAAACAGGAGGCTATCTACGCATCTGAAGTAACTTCCTCTCATGATTTTAGAACATTATTTGCGAAAGAAATCCTAAATGATGGCGAAAAAATATTAGCTACTAATGTAAGCATCTTGTTTACCGATTTAATGAATTCTACCGATTTATATGTTCAAGAAGGTGATGAGTTTGCTATTGGTCAACTGATGAGCCATTTCAAAATTATACAGCAAATTGTGGCCGAAGAACGTGGAGGAATTGTTAAAACTATCGGTGATTCGGTAATGGCTGTTTTTAGAGAACCGGTTTCCGCACTAAAAGCTGTTGAACGAATTCAGCAAATTTTTTCAAGCTCAACGGGAATGGGCGATGCTTTCAAACTTAAAGCTGGCATTCATTTAGGCGATTGCACCACGGTAAATTTAAACGATAGAATCGATTATTTTGGAACCTCAGTAAATATTGCATCTCGCTTAGTTGATGTAGCCAAAGAGAAAGAGATTGTTGTTTCAGAGGCCTTTTATAATAATGAAGACGTAAAACTGTATTTAGAAAGAAACAGAGACACTCTTTTTATAAAAGATAGCCAAAAAGAGCTCAAAGGATTCGATAATGAATCATTTAGAGTGAAACAAATCCGGATGGAACGCTCTCAGTTACGCCTCGTAATTTAATTTATCCCTTCAATATCCTCGGCTATAACAAAGCGATGATGCTTTGATTAATGTATATTGCCAATAAAAAATTATGGCAAAGAAAATACACCACCCTTCCATTGCTAACTCCATCATAGCAATGAAACCTAAAAAAAACATTGCTCTTATTGCTCATGACCATCGAAAAATGGATTTGCTAGATTGGGCGTTTTATAATAGAGACTCCTTAGCCCAACACAACTTATTTGGAACTGGAACTACTGGCTCACTAGCTGCAGAAAAACTCAAACTCCCAGTTTACACATTCAAAAGTGGGCCACTAGGGGGCGATTTACAAATTGGCTCCGCAATTATTGATAACCAAATCGATATAATGATATTCTTTTGGGATCCATTACAAGCTCAACCTCATGATGTTGACGTTAAAGCATTACTGAGAATTAGTGTGGTTTATAATATCCCATTAGCATGTAATCGTTCTTCCGCAGATTTTTTGATTTCTTCTAAACTGATGGATGCTCCTTACGAGCGATTTATTGTTGATTATAGCCAGAGATTCAAAAAAGATCTTGATAGTTAATTTTCTAGAAGTCAGATTTCTAACCATATTTCATTTTAAAAACCATTCTTTTGAACCGTTTAGAACACGAAAAAAGCCCGTATTTACTTCAACATAAAGACAATCCCGTTGATTGGTATCCTTGGGGAGATTTAGCTTTTGAAAAAGCTAAATCTGAGAATAAACCAATTTTCTTATCCATTGGTTATGCCACATGCCATTGGTGCCACGTGATGGCTCATGAGAGTTTCGAGGATGAGGAAATCGCATCGAAACTGAATGATGCATTCATTAACATTAAGGTAGATAGAGAAGAGCGCCCTGAGATTGATAGTACTTATATGATGGTTTGCCAAATGCTAAATGGGCATGGCGGATGGCCATTAACAATTATCATGACCCCTGACAAAAAACCTTTTTTTGCTGCTACATATTTACCGAAAGAAGCTCGGTTTAATAGAATTGGTCTGAAGCAATTAATTCCTGGTGTAAAAGGAATGTGGGATCACGAACCTGAAAGAGTTCAGAAAGCCGTAGAAAGTATACAAGGTGGTTTCGATAGATCACAAGAGTTTGAATCTGGTTTATTTCCTGGTACTGAAGCCATTGATTTTGCGGCGGCTCAATTAACCCAGCAATATGATGATAAAAATGGAGGATTTGGTTCGGCTCCAAAATTCCCAAGTCCACATAATTTGATGTTTCTGCTACGACAATGGAATCATACTAAAGAAAATCGCTTTAAAGATGCTGTAGAAGCAACCTTAACCTCAATGCGTTTAGGTGGTATTTGGGATCATGTCGGTTTTGGCTTTCATCGTTATTCAACGGATGCTCAATGGCTTCTCCCTCATTTTGAGAAAATGTTGTACGATCAAGCTTTACTAATGATGGCTTATACCGAAGGTTATCAGGTCTGTCAAAATCCACTCTTCAAACAGACGATTGAAGAGATTTCTGAGTATGTATCTAGAGAATTAACCGACCCTTCGGGAGCTTTCTATTCTGCCGAAGATGCCGATACAGAAGGCGAAGAAGGGAAATTCTATGTTTGGTCGGAACAGGAAATCGATAGCATTTTATCTACTGAAGATGCTGTTTGGTTTAAGGATGTATATCGATTTAGGTCTGAGGGTAATTTTGAAGATGAGGCCACAAAGGAGCTTACGGGAAATAACATTCCTCATTTAAAGAAAGCTCTCTCCAGTACTGAAGAATTACGATTCAAAGACATTCGTGCTTCTTTATTTGAGGTGCGGAACAATCGAGCTAAACCTCTCTTAGATGATAAAGTCCTCACAGACTGGAATGCGTTGATGATTGCTGCTCTTGCAAAAGCTGGAGCTGTACTTCAGAATTCAACTTATTTGGATGCTGCTGAAAAATCATTCCAATTCTTAGAGAAGAATTTGATTATTGATGGCAATTTAAAACACCGTTATAAACAAGGTGAAGCTGAAATTGATGCGTTCGCTGATGATTATGCATTTTTAGTTTGGGCTGCCATTGAGCTTTATGAAGCCACTTTTAATTCCGATTATTTGGAGTCTGCGCTTTCATTCAATAAAGCAATGATTGAAAAATGCTGGGATTCTAAGCTTGGTGGATTCTTCCAAACTAAAGATTCTACTGATCAGCCTTTAGGTCTTCAGAAACATATTTACGACGGAGCTATTCCTTCTGCAAATTCCGTTGGGATGCTTAATTTACTCCGTTTAAGTAAACTTACTGGTATCACCGATTTTGAGCAAAAGGCAGATGCTATAGGAAAATTCTTTTCGAGTGAACTTATTAGGGCGGGCTCAAGTATTACACTCGGTATTTCTGCAATTCAGTTTGTTCATCATAATCCAAAAGAGATTGTGATTTCTGAAGGAAACACAGACACTAAACCTTTCATTTCGGTTATAAGAACAGCGTTTAATCCTCAAAAGGTACTTGTTTTTAGGCCTCAAAAAGAAGACAAAATAAGAGCTCTTTCTTCTTACGTTATAGATCTGTTACCGAAAGACGGGCGAACAAGTATTTATATCTGCACTAATTATTCATGTGCAGAACCTGTTACAGATGTTAATAACTTAGATGTCTTTTTATAAATAATACCGTTATTTGAATTTACAGTAACGAGCTAAGTTCAATCCATGATTGCATTGCTTACGTATTAACTACTGAAACAAAACACATATGCTATTTTTTATTCTTTCTGCCATTGGTAGGCTTTTAACACAAGATAATGAGAAGGATAGGGATTTGATGAAACGCATAGCTTCACAAGATCCTGTTGCTCTCTCTCTCTTGTACGACAAGTATCACAAAATATTATTTGGCCTTCTACTTTCCGTTTTAAAAAAGAAAGAAGAAGCAGAAGACTTATTGCAAGAGGTTTTTACAACTATATGGCAAAAAGCAGACCAATTTGATACAGAAAGAGGATCTGCATATACATGGATTGTATCGTTAACTCGAAACAAAGGTATAGACCGATTGCGATCGAAAGTCTACAAAGAGCAAAAAAGACAGTCAACTAGTTTGAATGATGATGATGTATTTCAACCTCTATATTCAGACGAAAACAGCCCTTTAGAAAGTACTATTCTTTCTGAAAGAGCTTCTCAACTTTACACTGCGCTTCAGAAGCTTTCTGAAAAACAACGCACCGTTATTCAAGTGGCTTATTTTGATGGGCTTAGTCAATCTGAAATTTCAGACAAACTAGATCTTCCTTTGGGCACAGTTAAAACGCGAATGCGTGATGGGATGTTAAAACTAAGAGAGCTACTTGGAGGAGAGTTAGCACTATGAGTAATTCAATAAATAATCAATTCGAAGAACTTTGTACAGGTTATGTACTTAACGCATTAACCAATGATGAAAATAGTGAGTTTTTATCGCTTCTAGAATCTGCTAGCGAAGAACAAAATCAGCTTTTTGAAGACATGAAAATAATTGCGTCAGAAATGGCACTTTTAGCCACTCAGCAACAACCTTCAGAGCATATTAAGGAACAATTTCTACAGATGGCTTGGGCATCCGTTAATTCTAAACATGGAGCAAATGTACATTACTTGCCCCGATTTAGATTTGCTGCCGCAGCTTCTGTAGTATTTATGATGCTTTCGTTAGGTTTGTTTTTCTTTAACCAAAACTTAAAAAACGATCTTACTAATTCATCTGATTTACTAGCTCAACGAGACGTGACCATTCGTGAGTTAAAAACTGAAATAGATCAAAAATCGGAATTACTGGCGATTCTAGAAGCTAGAGATGTAGACTTAATATTGATGGATGGTTTAGATGTTAACCCAACTGGTTACGGAAAAGTGGTTTGGGATAAAGATAATGGGCAAGCTTTACTCCAAGTTGCTAATCTACCCAATGTACCGCTTAGTAAAGATTATCAACTTTGGTTTGTGGTAAATAACCAGCCTATTAGCGCGGGTGTATTTGCTGTTAATAATTCAGAAAAAGATAATTTCTTTAAGATTGAGCAGTTTCAGCAGTCGGCTTCGGATGGGGCTTTTGCGATTACTTTAGAACCTGAAGGTGGATCACCACAGCCTACTGGAGATATGTATCTCTTGGGAAGCATGTAATTTATACCACTTCTTCTATTATTATTAGCTCTCCCATTTTGGGAGAGCTTTTTTTTGCTCAAAATCCAATCCAGTTAATGCATTAGTACGTAATCTATATTGCTAGCATTAATATCAGAGATAAATTTTCAGCGATAGAGAAGGAACCGTACCAGGAATGGGCGGTTCTTTTTTCGCCCAGGCTTTAATTCACAGACATAAAAAAGGCTACTGAGAAATATCCAAGTAGCCTTTAAAATCATTATATGTTGATATGCTAAGTCTTAATTATCATTCATCATCATTTTCCACATTAGTTCGCTAATCCCTACTAAATTTACACCTGCTGGAATTTGAACCATTGCTTTAGCAACATTTGATTCTTTAATAGAAGTAACTTCCATAATCTTTATAGTTTCATCCTTTTCACTATCATAATACTCTATTAGAGTAGGGAAATTCTTTCCGTTAAAGATGGTTTCACGGGACATGCCGTTTACGGTTGTCTCAACTTCTTCTGGTAAGTTTTTCCATGGCTCAGAAAGCATACCCCAATTAATGTCGATATTTGGAGTTAGCCATATAGAAAGGTAGCTACCTTTTTTCTTTTCACTAGAATCTTCCACAATCATTTCGGCACTTTTAAACCCATTTATTGTGCGAGTCTTATTAGAGTATCTATAGCTAGGTTTAACGTCTTTACCATCCATTTTGGCATTTGCCTTGCCTCCACCTACCATAGAAGCCATATCAAAAAGACCTTCAATTTCAGATTTTGTTATCTGCAAAGCTTCTTTGTCGCTCATTAGTAAAATAAAGTCTTTGCTATCATTACGAATCAATAAGCCACCCGACTCCATTCCGTCTGCAAAACTAACTTTATCCTCTCCTTTCAAAAAAATGCGATTGGCGGTTACATACATATTAACCTCGTTCACTTCAATATCACCATCGCTATTGCCATAAACATTCATTTTAATCTGCCCTTGAAACTGAGCGGAAGCAACTTGCGAAAACATCACAAATGCCAAAGTGAGTATAAAGCTTAAAGAAATTCTGTTTTTCATAATTATATTATTAATTGGTTGAAGTGCTGCCTTCTAACGTAGTAAAGACGAGCTTGTTACATCTAGGAGTCGATTAGTTCATCAAAGCCTACATTAACTTTTTTGATCCATCCCCCAGCTACAACATCGTCGCCTTCATAGCAAACAATTGCTTGGCCTGGTGTAATTGCATCTCTACCTGCAGGGAAATGTACTTTTATTTCGTCATCACCTGTTTGTGTAAGATGCCCTATTGCTCCATCGTCATTATATCGAATTGCTCCTGTAACTTCCATTTCAGAAGTTGGCACGCGATCATATTTCAAAAGGTTAATTTCGCGTGCTATTAAGGTAGAACTTATTAATTCTTCTTTCTCTCCAACAGTAATCGTATTTGTTTTAGCGTCGATATGAGTAACGTAAACAGGCTTACCCATTGGTAAATTCAAGCCTCTACGTTGGCCAATTGTATAAAAAGGATACCCTTCATGTACGCCAAGAATAATTCCGTTTTTATCTACAAATTTTCCACCTTTTACTCTTTCTTCAAGGCCAGAAACTTTATCTTTTAAAAAGCGGCGGTAATCATCATCGGGCACAAAACAGATTTCGTATGAATCTGGTTTATTAGCCACATTCAATAAACCGTGATCTTCTGCAATTTGGCGAATTTCTGTTTTAGGATAATTTCCCAATGGAAAAATTGTGCGAGCTAAATGCTTTTGTGCAACCCCCCAAAGAGCATACGATTGATCCTTTTTAGGATCTAACCCTCTTGAAATCACAAACCGATTGTTTTCTTCTCTTACTCTAGCATAATGACCAGTTGCGATAAAGTCACAGCCTAAGTTATCCGCTCTTTTTAAAAGTGCTGCCCATTTAATATGCGTATTACAAAGCACACAAGGATTTGGGGTTCTTCCGTCTAGGTAGTCACCAACAAAGCGATCGATGACCCAATCACCAAATTCTTCCCGTATATCTACAATAAAATGTTTAAACCCATGATTTACGGCAATATGGCGTGCATCATTCATCGATTCAACCGTACAGCAACCTGTTTCCTTCCCGTTATTACCACCACTTCTGTGATAATCCCAAGTTTTCATTGTAATACCAATTACTTCATAGCCTTGTTCTCGCAACATTACTGCTGCAACCGAGGAGTCAACTCCCCCACTCATGGCTACTAATACTCTTCCTTTTGTGCTCATTGTATAAACTTCTTTTTAGCTTCTGAATTTGGAGTAGTTTTGAATCATAAATCAAGAACTAGTTCAATATTTTCGTTAATTCTTAAGAGAAATGAACCCAAATATCAGGCTTTTGCTTCACTTGTGTAATCAGATAAGATAAGCTTTTTTGAAGACTGATTTATGCTTTTACAAACACAACTTAATCGGTAAAAACTATATTACATATAGGACATTCTAAATACAGAAAAAGATCACACCAATATAATTAAGTCATGTACAAATACGGTTTCCAGGGCTCCTGAACCCCACCGTTTATATCACGAAAAAAAGTAAATGCGATGGGACGATAGGGTTTGGTTTTTAAAACCATATTTGCTTCTTTCGGAGTAAAGCTCCCTTTTTTAACATTACATCTCTCACAAGCTGTAGTAAGGTTTTCCCAAGTATCAGAGCCACCTCTACTTTTTGGGATTACGTGATCTATAGTAAGTTTTGTTTTTTTATTGCAATACTGGCACGTAAAGTCATCTCTTCGCATTACATTTCTCCGAGACAAAACTAACCTTGTATATGGAACGCGAATATAGTTTCTCAGCCTTATTACTGAGGGATAGGAATAATCTCTTCTTGTTGTTCGTAAAACTCTTTTAGGGTCATCGTGAAGTAACTCTGCTTTTTCTAAAAAAAGCAGTTTCATAGATCGTTGAATGGAGCAAACACTCAACGGTTGATAATCTTGATTAAGCACCAATACGTTTGCGGTCATAAAGCATTCATTTAAAGATTTAAAAGCTCTTGTCTCGACTCCGATTTGAAGAATGCCATCATTATAAGTGTCTAAAATGCACTTATAATTCTATTCCATCAGTATATAATGTCATATTTGATCATTAATATCAAATAACTAATAAGTTAAATTATTAGTTATGCTCATTGTCTATAAGAATATTCAACTCAATATGGATAATTCTGTTGTAAACAAAAGACGTCCCATATTGTAATTTTATCGATTTTCTCTTTTCCATATTATTTTAAATATCGTTTTAAAGGATTTTATTTAAGTTTTCCTCAACATCTCAATAATTAAATTATATATTTCAACATTTTAGTATAATTATTATACTTAATTCTTATATTTGGAAGCGCTTTTTCAACTATACTGACAATCTTTTATATCATCTAATGCCCCAACCTAAAGACGCGCTAGTTAATGGCTATTACAAAGAGCCTGCGCCCCATCTTGAAAATGAATCTCCCTTTGAATCTATGATGGAGCGATTCCGTTTCGCATCCGAAATATTAGATTTAAACCCAGGAGTTTTTAAATACCTTTCTAGCCCTGAAAAAGTTGTAATAGTTTCTATTCCCATTACAATGGATGATGGAAGAATTGAAGTTTTTGAAGGATATCGAGTTATTCATAATAGTATTCTAGGCCCATCTAAAGGTGGTATCCGCTACGCAGACGATGTAACCCTAGACGAAGTAAAAGCCCTTGCTGCATGGATGACATGGAAATGTGCCTGTGTAAACGTTCCATTTGGAGGAGCTAAAGGTGGCATTCGCGTTAATCCCAAGGAACTATCTATCCATGAACTTGAGCGTTTAACAAGGCGATATACCGCAAGCATGTTTGATGTTTTTGGCCCTGATAGAGACATCCCCGCTCCTGATATGAATACCAATGAACAGACGATGGCGTGGATTATGGACACTTACAGCATGAAGAGTCATAAAAATGAAACTGCTGTTGTTACTGGAAAACCAATTATTTTAGGAGGTTCTAAAGGTCGGAAAGAGGCTACTGGACATGGAGTAATTACAACCACGCTTGCTGGGCTTAGTAAACTTCGTATTTCGCCAAGTAATGCTACTGTTGTTGTACAAGGTTTTGGAAATGTTGGCTCGGTTTCGGCACAACTTATTTATGAGCAAGGCGCTCGTGTAATTGCGATTAGTGATGTTAGCGGTGGATACTACAATCCTAATGGTATTGATATTCCAGAGGCTTTGGATTATTCAAAAGATCACGGTTTTTCTCTTGAAGGATTCCCTGGTGCAGAGTCTATATCAAATAAAGAACTTCTTGAACTTGAGTGCGATGTACTCATCCCTGCTGCCAAAGAAGATCAAATTAATAAAGAAAATGCTCCTAGGATAAAAGCTAAAATTATAGCTGAGGGTGCCAATGGACCTGTAACTGCAAATGCGGATAAAATTCTAGAAGAAAAAGGGATCATGGTTATTCCCGATATTCTCGCAAATGCGGGCGGTGTAACAGTATCATATTTTGAGTGGGTTCAAGATAGACACGGTTATTTCTGGACAGAAGAACGTGTAAATCGAAGACTTAATAGAATGATGAGAGAATCTTTCGATAACTTGTTTATGGTAAGTGAAAAGTATAGTATTACACTTCGTCAGGCGGCATATGTGTATGCAATAGATCGCGTGGCAACCACATTAAAACTGCGCGGAATTTATGCATAATAGATGAACTTACGGAAACAACTAGTTTTACACTCAACCTACGAGGAACTTGAAAAAGTTGAAGGACTCTTAAACGACCTCCAAGCTGAGCTAAATTTTGATGACGAATTTTACGCTAAATTGATGCTTACCGTTAGCGAAGCAGCTACTAATGGGGTTATTCATGGAAATAAGCTCGACGCATCAAAAAAAGTTACCATTATAGCTGATTATGATGGTAACACTCTAAGTATTTCTACAGACGATGAAGGTGATGGTTTTATTCCAGAAGCGATTCCCGATCCTCTTGCCGAAGAAAACCTTCTAAAAACAAGCGGTCGTGGTGTGTTTTTGATGGGAGAATTTGCTGATGAAGTTCTCTATCAAAATGATGGTAGGAGATTGGTGCTAAAATTTAAACTACCAAATTAACCATTTTTCCCTACTAGTAATTGAATAAAAAAAAGCCGTTTTAAGTAAATAAAACGGCTTTCAAAGATCATCTAGCAATACTTATGCTAACTGAGCATCAAGTTGTTTTGTCAACTGACTTTTTGGAACAGCACCTACAATTTGATCCACTACTTGCCCATCTTTGAAAATTAGTAACGCAGGAATACTACGAATACCGTATTTCACTGAAATCTCAGGATTGTTATCAACGTTAACTTTCCCAATTTTTGCTTTACCTTCGTATTCGCCAGCCATTTCTTCAACAACTGGTCCAATCATACGACAAGGACCGCACCATTCTGCCCAAAAGTCGACAAGTACAGGTTTATCTGAGTTAACTACTTCAGCTTCAAAGTTGCTATCTGTAAATTCTAATGATTTTCCCATCAAGGTTACCTAAGTTTTATTAATATCTTTTTCGTGAACAAATATCGTGAATTTTAGAACCAAGTTTCACATTGTTTGTAGTTATTAACTGTATTGCAAGAGTTTATGACGCAAACTCCAACTCTACACAATCTTCACCCAAAACATCACGCAATCCCTTTAGTAATTCGTTGTTTGGTTCTACAACATAATTACGCACATTCATCTTTATCGGAGCATTAGCTTCTTTGCTATGAACTGCTAGTTTCACCATTGTATTCCCCTTATTTAGCTGGAACAAAGTTTCCATCTTTGTAACATCACCAACCGTTAGGCCTTCGGTTTTAATGTCTATTTTAAGTCGCAATCTATCTTGGAACCTTTCGCGTAAGTTTTCAATTCGTTCAACAGAAATAACACTTACTCTATCGCCTCTTTCTGATTTGGTGAATTTCCCTGTAATGTAAACTACGTTATCTACTTCTAAAAGTGGCGCAAACTTATCATACTCTTTACTGAACACGGCTATATCTAACGAAGAATATAAATCTTCAACTGAAAGGATTGAGATAGGCCTTCCTCTTTTATCGGTAAATTGGCGTTTGGCAGTTATAATGGCTATAAAGTTAATAATGGACTCATGCTGGAGTCTATTAATACACTCTTCACCCAAATTCTGTTTACCAAATAATCTAAGTTCTTCCGAATATTTATTTAATGGATGTCCACTTAAGTAAAAGCCTATAAGTTCCCGTTCATTATTAAGTCGCTCAATTTGGCTCCACTTTGGAACTGGTTTTAATTTCGGTTCTTGAGCTATACCGCCGCCGGAGGCACCTCCAAACAAATTAACCTGATTCATACGCTTTTCTTCTTGCTTTCTATTAGCGTATGACAAAATATCTTCAACCCCAGAAAGAAGTTGAGCTCGGTTGTCATCTAGTTCATCAAAAGCACCAGCAGAAATCAGACTTTCGAGTGTTCGTCGATTACATATTCTTAAATCAACTCTAGTAGCAAAGTCGAATATACTTTCGAATAACCCATTCTCTTCTCTTTCTTCAACAATGTGTTGTAATGCTGATGATCCAACTCCTTTAATTGCCGACATTCCGTACTGAACTCTACCTTCTTTGGCAACGAATTTGCCACGAGCTGTATTTATATTTGGAGGATCTACCGGAATGTTCATTTTTTGACATTCTTCTATAAAAGAGGCAATCTTTTTGATGTCACTCATATTATGGCTCATCACCGCAGCCATATATTCAGCAGGATAATTTGCTTTAAAATACATGGTGTGATAAGCAACAACAGAATAAGCAGCAGAGTGAGATTTATTGAAGCCATAACTAGCAAACATGGCCATTTTATCGAAAATATCTTTAGCTACTTTTGGCTCAATACCGTTTTCAATGGCACGCTCAACAAAGATTTTCTCTTGTTTCACCATTTCTTCGTGCTTTTTCTTACCCATTATTCGGCGAAGTAAATCCGCATCTCCTAAGGAGTAATTAGCAAGCTTCTGGGCGCAACTCATTATCTGCTCTTGATAAATCATAATACCAAAAGTAGGCTCTAGAATACCTCTAATATATTCGTGGTCGTATTCAACTTTTTCATAGCCGTGCTTTCTTTTAATATAATCGGGAATGAACTGCATTGGCCCAGGTCGGTACAATGCGTTCATAGCAATCAAATCATTTATATTTGAAGGCTTCAATTCTTTGAGGTACTTCCTCATATTCTCACTTTCAAACTGGAAGGTTCCTAAAGTACCACCCTTCTGATAGAGCTTGTAAGTTTTCTCATCCGTTAATGAGATATCGTCTAAATTATATACTTTCCCAAAATTCTCTTTAACGTAGCCAATTGCTGTTTTTAGGATTGAAAGTGTTTTAAGACCTAGAAAATCCATTTT
>TARA_R110002096_G_scaffold171490_6_pt1 | contig 71327 bp, 61 predicted proteins | sample TARA_R110002096 | Tara Oceans TARA_R110002096 (sample SAMEA4397295) | marine metagenome | biome: Polar Biome; feature: [DCM] deep chlorophyll maximum layer (ENVO:01000326); material: water (ENVO:00002006), including particulate matter (ENVO:01000060) such as... | depth 35 m
CCAGCAAGCCAGCTGGCGTTTTCGCGTTTCGGAGTCTTGGTTTTCATTCCCAGGGACGCTCCAGGGCATTTTCGTGAGCCCCGGTTCTGCAGCGAAGTCGGGTGAGCCAACGTCATGAGCAGCATGAGGGAGGGCGAGAGAAGTCAGCGCGCCTGTCAGCTGTTGAGCATGTGGGACAATGTGGTGGTGAACTACCACCTAGGTGTCAGTTTTTGAACGAATTTAGAGTCAACTATCTGAATTTACAGTGTGGGCCGATTCTTGCTCTGAGAGGCTCTGAGGTAATCACATGATCACACGCGCAATTGTACTCGCTCATCGTATGGTTCTTGAAGGTGGAAGCACTCTCTCTGCATCCATGATTGCCATGGTGCGTCGTTCGCTAACTGCGTTGCACCAAGCGGGCATCCGCGATGTCGCCGTTGTTGATGGTGAGCACGCCGAGGAACTCCTCGAGCGTCTCAATGTCCACGAACTCACGGGCATGCGCGTGCGCTGCTACTCGAACCACAGCTGGCAGCAGGCAAGCGGCTCGGCCGTCCTCATTGCCAAAGATTTTCTCGAGAGCGATCCCAATCCCTGCCTCATTCTTCGCGGCGACCGTCCTCTCGACCAAGAGGCTCTCGCCGAGCTTTGCAGCACCGATCTTGGTACCAACATCGCCTCAATCTGCGTTTCAACACCTCCAACCGCCGACCTAAGTGAAGAGTACAAAGTAAAACTTCGCGGCGGGCGCTCAGGCAAGGGCGTCGGTAGCCTTGGCCTCGACCTCAGCGACTTTGATGCTGTTTACACCGGGCATGCACTGGTTACTCCCGAGCTTGTCTTCGAACTCGAGAAACTTAGCAACCCACACCTAGAAGATGCATTTAACGCGCTCGCCAGGGCGGGTCGCGTGCGCATGCAGATGGGACGCACGGCTTGGCCTTGGGGCCTTAGCAATCCCACGTCCCTCGACGCCGAAGTCAGCGCAATTCTCGAGAGCAAGCAGCATCCCGAGTACACACTTTTAAACCCGGGCCCGGTCAACACCACAGCTCGCGTAAAGAGCGCCATGGTTCACCACGACGTGTGCCATCGCGACCCAAGCTTCAGCGAGCTTATGGTCTCGCTCACCGGTAAACTTCGCCGGGTGTTTCGCGCCACCGCCGAGCACACCATGTGTGTTGTCACAGGTAGCGGAACCGCAGCCATGGAGGCGGGTATCGCATCGACCGTTCCTCGCGATGGGAAAATTCTTATCGTCGACAACGGCGCCTTTGGCGAGCGCATGCACGAGATTGCCCGTCTTCACGAGATGAACATTGTGCATCTTCGCTACGCTTGGGGCGACCAGGTAAACCCTGCCGATGTAGAGCGTGCGATCGAAGAGAATCCCGACATTGCGGTTGTTGCAATGACGGCTCACGAAACCTCTGTTGGCCTTCTCAATCCAGTTCGCGCTGTCGGCGAGATTTGCCAGCAGTACGATGCGCTCTTCCTTGTCGACGCAGTAAGCGCACTTGGCGCCGAAGACATCGACGTTGTTCGCGACCACATCGATGTTTGTTGGGCGAGCGCAAATAAGTGTCTGCACGCCATCAGCGGCGCGGGCTTCCTCAGCGTCTCACCGCGCACCTGGCAGAAGATCGAGAACGTTAAGCCTCGTTCCTACTACCTCGACCTCAAGCGCTACCGCCGTTACGTGGAGGAGCTTGCTCAGACGCCGTTCACACCGGCTGTCTCGGCCTACTTTGCCCTCGACGCTGCTCTCAGCGAATTTCTCGCCGATGGCCACAGCGCTCGATTCAGCATCTACCGCGAGCGCAATCAGCGTCTTCGCCGTGGGCTCGCCGACCTTGGAATGGCTCCATTTACCCGCACCGGCAACGAGTCCCACTCGGTGGTCACATGCTGCGTTCCAACGGGCATCACCTTCCAAGAGTTCTACGATGCGCTCAAAGTCCGTGGCTACATTGTCTATGGATGCAAAGACGTACTTGCAGAGAAGTTCTTGCAGGTCGCCAATATGGGTGACCTCAGCATCGCAAAAATCGAGCAGTTTCTCGTGACCGCTCGCGAGGTCATCACCGAGCTTCGGGCTGCGAGAATTGCTCGTGGCGAGGCGCTCGAAGTGCCAAACCGCGCTTCAGCATAGTTCGCGGTTTTCAGTCGCCAACAAAACAAGTGCCCGAGCATCATCACTGGTGTCTCGGGCATCTTTGCGTTTGGCTAGCACAGCTCTGATGGAACACAGACCCGATGACAGAGCGGCAAACGCAGCTAAGAATTGTTCTAGCTAAGCAAATGCGGGCGCAATTGCCTTGGGATCATCCGTCATGATTCCATCGGCACCCAGTTTAAGAAGGTCTTTCGCCTCTTGTAGCGAGTTGATGGTCCAAAAATCGACTCGTACGCCCAGGGCGTGAAACTTCTTGATGCTTGCGCGTGAGGCAAGCTTGATGGCGCCGGCGCTTGTGGGGATTTGCGCGGCTCGGCCGCGGTACGGCCAAGGCTTCACAAGCCATGAAGGCGCAAAGAGGGCGGCGCCAAGTTCGACAGGCCCCATCGCAGTGGTGCCCGCATAGCCTGCAAGCCGAAGATAAAGCACCGTTGCCTGAGAAAAACTCCCAAGTATCACTCGGTCCTCGGCTCGCGCATCGCGAACAATTCGGATCACCGATTTTACGATCGATGGCGTGTGCTGCTTTAGATCGACATTAATGAGCGTGTCTGGAAAGTGCTCCAATACTTCGGCAAGCGTCGGAATTCGAAAATCGCTATCCGCAAAGGGGCGATTGCCGTCTGCATCGGTAAAGCCCCACCCAGCGTCCCAGTTGCGAACGGCAGAGTAGGGAGCGTTTTTGAGCGAACGCGACTCGCGGCACATGCGCTGACCGTCGGGGTCGTGCGAGACGACAATCTCGCCATCACAAGTTGCATGCACATCCATCTCAAGCGCGTGCACTCCATAGGTGAGTGCGCGTTCAAAGCTTGGGATGGTGTTCTCGGGCAGTTCCGCAGCAGCACCGCGATGGGCGTAAAGCCTTTGGGTCACTCCTCGCTCTCGCTCAACAGATCCGAAGGCAGTGGCGGCGGAGCAGGGTCGGTTACAGCGAGCACCTCAACCTCAAAGGTAATGTTCTTATCGGCCAGCGGATGGCAGAGAACCGTTTTCACCTCGTCATCGCCAACTTCAACGATTTCGATTCGAACTTCTTGTCCTGGGCTGCCCGCCATGAAGCTACTGCCAACTTCTAGATTGGCGTCTTTGGGAAACTCGTTGCGCGGAATGCTCTTGGGGTGGCGATGTGCATCACCACCAAAGGCTTTCTTCGCAGGAATGAGGCCACTCTTTTTTGCACCAGCTTCAAGTCCGTCGAGCTCTTCTTCGAGCCCCTCGAGCATATTGCCGGCACCGTGAAAGTACTCGACAGCGCTCTCCTCAAGAACATCGCCGTTCTCGACTTGGAGTTTGACCTTGATACGTACTCGTCTGTTCTTCTCGATCTTCACCGCCAACGAGCGTAGCGCCAACAACCCCCGGTGGCGATCCTCGGCGATCCCATTTGCCTCGGCGATCCTATTTGCCCCATTTGCCTCGGCGATTGAACATGTGAACTCAGAGATACAGTGAGAACGAAAATGTACTGGTCTGGACAAAAACAGGCATTAGATTCTAGGAAGTTGCGATCGGCACAGTCCTCGCACTATCTTAGGTTGAGTAGTTAAGTGTCATACCTTCGAATACATACCGTCCTTCTCGCCTTTGTTGTGCTTGCGGTCTCCGCGTGTGCTTCTGCAGGGCCAAAGATGAAGGTTCTGGGGGTAAAAGCTCCACAAGTTCAGCCGTTTGAGAAGCCTTCGATGAAGGTCTTTGTCGAAGTTCACAACCCTACCTCACAAGATCTAAACCTGCAGCGCCTGCAGTACCGGCTGGTTGCGGAGCAGTGGTTCGACTCAAAAGGCGTTGTCAACGTGACTCGAACAATCAATCCCGGAGCTTCTGCCGTCGTGGAGATTTCCGTTCCTGTGAGCGAATTTGCCGGGCAGGGCAGCATGCAAGGAGTGCCGTACACCTTGGATGCACGTCTCTATGCCCTTGCCGACAAAACCCAACGCTCCTGGAAACTTACTGCAAAGGGAGCTTTGGCAGCCGCGCAAATCGCCCAGATTCGTCCGACGCAAGTCGCGGATCGGCACTAGGAAACGGCTCGGTCCACATCGTCCCACGGCGGGCACCGAGGCTTTGTCGGCACTGGCGAATTGGCTGAAAACCAAGCTAGGTTGCGGCCTATGTCTGATGTTTCTGCGAGCCACCTCGGCCAGCCAAACCTTTGGGAATCCTTCGCTGATCGCTCTCTCGCTGGAGAGCAGCTCACGCGGAGTGAGTGCCTCGAAGTGCTTCACGCCGAAGAAGATGAATTACTTCCCCTTCTTCAAGCTGCCTTTCGCGTCCGAAAAACGCATTTTGGTCGCAAGGTTCACATCCAGGTTCTTGAGAACGCGAAGGTCGGTGCGTGCCCAGAGGACTGTGGGTTTTGTTCGCAAAGCTCGAAGCAAGGCGAAGAGGGCGCTGGCAGTCCATCGGGCGAAGAGCCAATGGAGAGTGTCGAAGCCCTTGTAAGTGCTGCTTCAAAAGCCGCCGGAATCCGCGCAAAGCGATTTTGCATGGTGACGGCAACCCGAGGCCCCTCGGAAAAGGATCTCGACATCATCTGTGAGGCCGCCAAGCAAATTAAGGCCAAGCACGACATCGAATTGTGCGCGTCGCTTGGGCTTCTCACGGAGAAGAAGGCAAAGCGCTTAGCCGAAGCGGGCATCGATCGCTTTAATCACAACCTGGAGACCAGCGAGCGCTACTTTGACAAAGTGGTTAGCACGCACACCTGGGCCGACCGCGTAAAGACTGTCGAGTTGGCAAAGGCCTCGGGTATGGAGACCTGCTGCGGAGGCATCGTTGGCTTGGGCGAGAGCGAAGAGGATCTGATTGATCTTGTCATTGCACTGCGCGAACTCAAAGTCGATTCGGTTCCGGTAAACTTCTTAGACCCTCGCCCGGGAACGGCGCTTGCTGCGCACCAACGCATCAATCCTCGCTACGCCCTGCGAGCACTTTGCCTGTTTCGATTCATGTGCCCAGAGGCCGACGTTCGAGTTGCCGGTGGTCGCGAAGTGAATCTCCGCTCCATGCAGGGAATGGCGCTGTACCCGGCCAATTCGATCTTTACGGCCGGCTATCTCACGACCGATGGCAACGAGCCAACGGACGATATGCGAATGATTACCGACGCAGGGTTTGAGGTTGAGTTTGATGGCGTAGAGCCAGGTCTTATGGACGCGGCTAAGAATTTCTCTCTTCCGGTTGTCAATTAGGAGTCGAGGACGTCATGGTTCGAATTAATAAGGTCTACACAAAAGCTGGCGATCGCGGCACAACCCAACTGATTGGCGGCGATAAGGTCAAGAAGTGCAACGCTCGTATCGACTGTTACGGCACAGTCGATGAGCTCAACGCAACGATTGGCATGTGCCTGAGCGCGCTTGCGACGAGCAAGGCTGGCGAGCAACTCACGCCTAAGCTTCTGCGAATTCAGAACGAGCTCTTTAATGTCGGGACACAACTTGCGACGCCCGATCCTGCGCGCCGCGCCGAGTTGCCAAACGTTCGCCCCGAACTCATCACGCTTCTCGAGACGGAGATGGACGCGCTCAACGAAGAGTTGCCCGACCTCACTTCGTTCGTCTTGCCGGGTGGAAGCGAATGCTCGGCTCGCTTTCACATTGCGCGAACCGTTTGCCGACGTGCGGAGCGAATGGTCGTTAAGCTTGCGGAGAGCAATGATGTGGACGATTTGCACATCTCGTATCTAAATCGACTATCAGATACGCTCTTTGTCTTTGGCCGCTACTGTCTCGTTGCCGAAGGGCTTCCAGAACAACTCTGGGAACCCAGAGCGGTCTAGCGATTGTTGTAGCGCGCGCTGCCGGCAATTCACCGCAGCGCGATAGACCACTTAGCCTAGCTGTCGGCTTCGAGTTCGGAGAGCGCGATGTCGATGCTATCGCCGCTTGGGTTTGGTGGTGTGGTGAGCGAGGCCGGCGGCGCCGCCGCTCCTCGTGCAGGAGGCGTTGGCTTGATCTTGGCCAAGGGAGTTGGCCGAGAAGCCATCGGTGCAATCGGCGCTGGGGCCGATGTTCGTGCAGGTGGCCTTGGCGGAGCCGGCGGAGCTTTCACAGGCGGAGCCTGCGAGGCTCGGGCTCGCGTTTGTGGCATCGGGCGACTGCGCACCATCTCGGTGAGCTCGTCATCGTCATCGGCCTCGTCGGGAGCCAGTGCGATAATTTCTGAGATCTCCTGCGTTACGATGGCAGGATCTGGGAGGACTCCGGGCACCTTGGTTTGCTCTTCATCGTCATCGTCGTCGTCAAACGCGGCGAGCGGATCGTCTTCGATGGCTGCGAGCCCATCGACTGGAATCGTTGGATCGTTCTCGCCCATGCCATCTGCGAGTTCGCCGAGGCCAAGGGGCGCAAAGACCCATCGCGCAGCTTTGGGAATGGCACTGATCTTTGTGAGCATGTCGGCCTTTGAAGCAAAAATCTCTTCGCGGCGACCATTGTCCAGAACGCGCTTAAGGACAAGTTCACTCTCGGCCAGAGAGTGCTCTGCAATTTTTGTTACGACCGGTCCAAGGCGCTGGATAAGCCGAGTGACCAGGGTGGTTGGTTCGTTGCAGTTCGCTAGCGGTTGCTTGTCGAAACGAACGTCGATGAGCCTGGAACGCTGCTCGATGAGATCGTTTGTCTTCTTAGAAAAGTTCTCAATCATCTCCAGCAGCTTCTTGGCATCATCTCCTGGTGCGTCGAAGGGAGCGGATTGCTCGCCCTTGTGAAGGCGGGTAATGCAGACTCGTGGTGCGACTGCCTGGACGCGGATATCAATGCCGGTATCGTCTTGCGGTGATGCGGTACTTCGAAGCTGCACCAGAATGTCTTTGCCAACATGCTTGACGCTTGTGAGAAAGAGCGGAAAAAGCCGGTACGGCTTGAGCTTTACGCTCTTGCGCACAAATCCAGACATTTCGGGCAATGAGATTGTGAGCTCGGGATCGAAGCTCGAAATTTTTATCGTCTCTTTGTAGAAGTGTTTGTCGGGGATGTTTGCCGCAAAGCGCCAAGCCAGCCCTTGCTTGCAGGAGCCCAAGACTTCGGCCGCATACGATTGGCCATCTGCGTCAATTTCCACATTTGCCGAACTCTCGCTATCGGGCAGTCGGTGGTTGAGTAGCAGAGGTTCGATGAGCTTGGCGTTTCCAGCCCGTTCGCGTCCGCGGCTGGTAAGTAGCTCTTTCTCATTGTTGGCGACGCTTTGTTTTAGAGATTCCGCTGCGCGTCGCAAGGTGGCGTCAGTGGCGGTGTGAATTGCCTGAATGCTTTGGTCGGTGACCGATTTCGTGTTCTGGCTTTTCGATTTCTCGAGAGTTGCGGTGATCGCAGCGCCCAAACTCCTGAGCCTATCGAGTTCGACCGTCGCCTTTCGCTTGGCATCATCAGCTCCAAGCCTGGACGTTGCAATTCGGTGCTCGGAGAGCATGACCTGGACAGCAAAATCCAAGAATTCGCGCAGAAGCTCAATGTAGTTGAGCTCAAGTCCTGAGTCTGAGGAGTCGCCGTAGAGATAAGTCATCCGAATTGTTTCCTTTGCCGCTGAACTCTCATTGTACCCAACTAGCGGCCAGGTAGTGAAAGATCCCGCATCGCCGCCAAGGCTCGCTCAACTCGGAGCTTGCCCTTGCTCGATGGGGCGGCGAGGTAGTCATTAAACGCTTCGGTAAGTTCGGCGACATGGACCGGAGTTCCGCCTGCGGGAACAATGTCGTCAAGAAGAGTACCTACTCCCACACCTTTTCTCTTGTGCCGTATCTCGATGAGTTCGATTCGGCCCAGCGGGACTCGCGCGATTTCCCCTCGCGCTACAAGCCAAGCGACGCCGAGAGCCGGCAAGGTATAGAGGTCTGTTGCGTCGAGAACGATGCTTGGATGCAAGCCGAATAGGCTGATGAACTCGAGCACAAGATGATTGCAAGAGGGACTTAGTTTGACCGCGGAGAAGACCAGAGCTGTGAGCGCAATTGCGGAAACAGCTTTGTATCGCCGAAGCGTGAAGTCGATGGAAAGGCCGAGCCTGTGTAGCCCAAGCGCTGCGCAGTTGGTGCAGGCCGTGAGCAGGAGAGGAAAGAAGACCAGCCCTGCGATGTCACTTAGCTTGCCGGTCAGAAATCCTTGCGCCCAAGCACTTGGCTTAAACCACCAGTCGTTTGCGATGAGGAGCAAGAGTGCTGCGATCGGAATTGGATGCAGGAATTCGCCAGCGGGCAGGGCGCGTTGGGCTGGGCCATCTAGGCCGGCGAGTCGGGATCGCAATCTCATGGAAAGTGTGGTGGGCTGCGAAGAGTCCAGGCTTCGGTTGGCATTTTGCCCTATTCCGCAGCAGCGCGCAGCGAGTGCATCTGTATACTCCGCCCGTGGCAGAAGAGGCCGAAACTGATTCCAAAGAGCAACTCGCGAAAAACGAAGAAGAGGCTCGCGAGCGCTATACCCAAGTCATCGAGGAGATTCGAGAAGGCGCCCATGCGTTTTCCTCGGATGTGCGAAGCCAAAGCGGCATCGTGCTCGAAGAGTTCATCGATCCGGAGGGCGAAGCGGTAGCGACGCTTGCCGAGGTGGAAGGCGATGCAGGAGCGCTGGCGCTGGCCATGCCGCTCGATCTCATCACCTTTGAAACCTGGCTCTTGGGCCAAATCGGTGACGAAGAAGAGCTCGACTTAGAGAACCCAAGACACAAGAAATTTTGGTTCTCCCTCGGCGCTTGGATTGGCGAGACGATGCGTCTTCGCCACGGCGGGCACTGGCTCTTTGCCGGCGACGACCCGCGCGGTTGGCGACTTGGGTTTTCCAAGATCATGCTCGAAGTGGTTCCGCACCTTTTTGCCGAGCAATTGCTGCGCATGGGCCAAGGCTCAGCAAAGAAGTTGCTTGCCGAGATCGAGCGCATTCGCACGGGACACGTCGAGCAGGCCGAGCGCGATGGCGGTAAAGAGATCGATCGCTTTACTCCGCAGCACTACGTTCGCATGCACACCATGCCTCTTGGGCAGTGGATGGTCATGGACTTCGAATACCTCGATGTCTTTTGGAACAAGAGCCCGGTTCCCGACTTGGTTGCAGAGATCAAGAAGCAGGGCGAGCGGCTTGGCGCAAACAACGCCGAAGTTGTTAAGCAAGTTACTGCAGCTCTAGAGAAGGCCGACCAGGCAAAGCCGCTTGGCCAACAAACTGGTGACCGTGGTCTATTCGAGGCGATTGCGCAGATCATTGCTCTGCGCCGGACGACCTCGCCGGTTGCTATGGACATTCTCGAAACGTTGGTGATGCCAACGATTCACATTGGATTGCCTGAGAACTTTCCCGAGCTTGACGAAGACGACATTAGCAAGATGCACAAGGGCATCGAGCTCTTTGCGCTATTTGTCGACATTGTTCCGCACCAGCACCAGGCTTGGGACGGCGGCTTCTTGGGAACCATTCCGAACGAAGACTTGGCAACGCCATACCGCGACAAAACCAAGCTCGAAGTTGGCAAGGGCGACTGGGTCATCGTGAATCCAAAGAGCTTTATCGAGATGCTCAATGACTATTCTCCCGATAAGCTTATGGAGAAGTACGATGGCTTCGTTAAGCATGTGAACGAAGACGAGAACGCGCCAAAGCGCCGCGACGATGGTCGCATTTTGGCCGAGACGGTTTCTCGCGCTGTGGCCGAGGTTAAAGCCTGTGTCGATGTGGCAGCAGAAGACGGCAAAGTGCTGATGTTCCGCTTGCTGCCTCCTCCTGGTTGATCCTCCTGGTTGATCCTCCTGGTTGATCCTCCTGGTTGATCTGCCTGGTTATTCCTGGGCTGCTCGGGAGCTTCAGGCTCTGGCAACGGAAAAGACGCGCACTGTTGGGCAATCCGACGGTGCGTTTCTATTTGTCCCCGGTCTCACGTGGCGGTTTCCCACATCACGTCGAGTTTGCGACCATGCATGGCATACTTAGCTCTGGCATCGTCATTGCTCTAGAGAACTTCATGTTGAACTCTGTCTCTCGTACGTTTCGCACCGCCCTGCTTCTAAGCCTGCTCCCACTTAGCGTGGCAGCAAAGGGCGATGGGTGTGCATCGAGTTCACAGTCAGATGCGCCCGATGTTCAAGGCGAGTGGAACGTTACCTACGACGATGCACTCGATGTCACGATCCGCATCGGCGGCGAGGTCTACGACCAGCAGTTGGGAAGCGCCGGTGGCGTTATTAACGTTACACACAATGGCCAGCTACTCTCATTTGATCTCGACTGCGCTCGGCCAGAAGTCGTTTGCCCAAGTGAGGCATGGCCGGCATCAATCCAAATCGAGCAGCGCAATGTTCAGTTTGAACATCGCATGATCGCTACCTTGCCTCAGCAGTCTTGCAGTGGCGAACTTGTGACGCCGAGTGCCGACGACTGCGGCGAAGGCAGCTACAACCCTGACTGTGCGTTGGTTTGCGATGGCGCGGTCACGGTTGACGAGCGCGAGACCTTTGGGGTTATTGGCGAAAGCGGCGAGAGTTTTCGGCTCTACCTTGGCGCTGGCATCGCAACCAATGGCGTGAACTGTGCCCTCTTGGGAATTTCCCTAGCGGACGCTACCCTCGAGAACGAGGGCGATCCTGCAAGTGAGGAGTGGCGCTCGATTGGCATGAGCGCTGGCCTTGTCACGGTGGGCTACGCCGGTGCCTGCTTGTGGGCTGGCGATCCGGATATGGACCAAGAACTCGAAGCACTGGTGCTTGGCGCCAGCGTCGAGTTTCGCACCGGATTTACCGGCGAGCGCGCCAACTAGCTTGGCGCTTTGCCGAAGCGAGTACCTAGCGGCTAAAGGTGCTTAAGAAGAAATCGCCTTTGAGCATCTTTGGATCCGGGCCAGCTTTGGGCTTGAGAGTTCCTGCACCAAAATCAATGTCGACGTTGTAAGAGCCAACGATGGCGACGCCGCCATCGGCGAGAGTTGCAACTGCCTTGCCCATGTCTCGGCTGGTGTTTCCAAAGCTCTTGGCCCAAAGGACAGAGCCATCGGCTGCGAGCTTAAGTAGAAAGGCATCCTCTTTGCCTTTGGAAACAAGCTTGGTTTCGCCAAAGGCTACGTCGTACCAAAACCAACCTGTGATGTAGCTATTGCCGTGTGCATCGGTAGCAACGCTATTGCCCCAGTCCTTGTCTTTGCCGCCAAAGCCTTTGCTCCAAACATGCTTGCCGTTGGTATCAAACTTGGCAACGTACATATCCGAGCGGCCAACGGCTTTAAGGTCTTCGCCGCCAAAGTTCACCGTGTCTTCAAACGAGCCGGTCATGATGATGTTGTCGGCCGGGTCAAGATCGAGGCGAATGGCGATATCGTCATAGTTACTGCCCATCGACTTTGACCAGATGTGCTGCCCATCGGGACCGAGTTTTACGAGGGCGATGTCGCGATTTCCATTTGTCGTAAGGTCTTCGCCGCCAAACCCTACGGCAAGCGAAATTTCTGCGAGCAGTACGATGTTGCCTGCGGAGTCAATCGCAAGATCGCGGCCAAAGTCTTGGCCAATGGATCCGAACGACTTGGTCCAAAGATATGCACCTGCAGGGGATAGTTTGGTTAAGAATATGTCTGAGTCGCCGGTAGCCTTAATCTCCTGTTCTCCGAACTTTACCTTGCTGCGAAAAACACCGGTGATGTAGATGTTTCCGTCATTGTCCACCGTGACCGCATCGGCTGCATCAATGTCGGTGGATCCGAGCCGCTTGGCCCAAAGCCTGTGGCCGTCGGCGGCAATCTTGGTAATAAAGATGTCGTCAGCTCCGGCTGTGGCCAGGGTTCCGTCACCAATCGCAAGTTCACCAGAGAACGAGCCAACGACAATGGTGCTTCCATCGGCGGTGACTGCAAGCGCTTCGGCAGAGTTGGTGCTGGTGCCTCCAAGTGCCACCGACCAAACAACCGAGCCATCGGCCTTGTTCAGCTTGGCCAGGTACGCGCTGATGTCGTCGGTTTTGTAGTCGGTTCCAAAGATGCCCTCGCCTTTAAAGTAGCCACAGACAAGATAGTCTCCATTGGCGTCGATGGCGACGCTGCGAGCGGCGTCGGTATCTGTGCTGCCATGGGTGACCGCGAACCCAAGGGCGCCAGTGTGCTCACCGGTGTCGGCAGGCAGTTCGGCCACGGGCATGGGCTTTGGTGCCGCAGCCAACTTTGCGCTCTCGATGGGGGCGGTGTCTTTTGCCTCGGCTCCGGTCTTTGCTGCTGCGGTTTTCTCGCCGGTGCCCTTCTCAGAGCCCTTCTCAGTGCTCTTCCCGTCGTTTCCACAGCCGAGGCCGAGAAGAGGAATGGCGAGGAGGGCACATAGAGAACCTGATTTTCGGAGCATGATGGCATTACCTTGGCACACGGCCCACAGTGGCGCAAAGCACTCTTGGGCTTGTGATGCCAAAGCCGCCAAGGCAAATTCGTAGGCATCGAGACTCTGGGCTGATGGTGCGTCTTTGGGCGGGATGACCTCCGCCAGGGAGTGTGGTAAAGACCTCGCGCGATGGCGCCACAAACCGCAGAGCAGTCGAGCGCGGATCGGGCGTCTGGTTTTTGGACCGACATTCGGACCATTCCAAACCTATTGTCGATTTCGCGGATCCTCATTACGCTGGTTGCAGCAGGGCTCTACCTCAATGGGTATCGGGCCGCCGGCCTCATCATTGGCGCAGCCGCTGGCGTCACCGACATTCTCGATGGCTACCTCGCACGCAAGCTCAATCAGTCGACCGAGCTTGGCGCTATTCTCGACAGGCTAAGCGACTTGGTGCTCGAGACCGTTGCACTCACGATCGCCCTGTATCGCGAGCTTCTGCCGCCTTCGTTTCTCATCATCTATCTAAGCCGTGAGTGGATTGTGATTTCCGCTCGGCAGTACGTCTCCGAACGCGGCCACTCGATTCCTTCGTCGTTCCTCGGCAAGCGCAAGACGAATCTTGTCTTGGGATCGTTCATTGGAATCTTTGCCGCAGATGCAGGGCTTGTTAGCGGTGACGCTGCGTTCATCGTCTACAAGATCGGCTATACGATGATGGTTGGAGGCTTGGTTGCTTCGTACCTTTCGGGAATCATCTACCTGCGCAGCTTCATCGACATCTACGACCGAGACGCCAATTCCTAGGCTTGGTTCGGCGCAACACTTAGTACACGAGCTTGGCTTGAAAGAAGTACCGCGCCGGGCAAGTGCCGAGCGCGGTAGCTTCGCAACCTCTGTTTGAAGCGCTCTGTTTGAAGCGCTCTGTTTGAAGCGCTCTACTTAACGGGCGAGGCTTTGAGAGCGGCTTTGCCGTCCTTCTCATAAACCTGAAACTTCACCGAAGTGCAGGCGTGCTTCGCGATCAGGGCATCTTCGTTCTTGCGAAGCTTCTTGGCAAAGCGCTCGAAGGTAAGGTTCTCGGTTGGCTCACCACACGACTTCTTAAGCGCGATGAACTCTTCGTAGACCTGCTCAAAGTAATTCTGAGGTTGGATACCACCATCGTCTGCAATCGTAGGCAACTCGTCATCGTCCCCAAGGATGTCGGCGTCGATGGCCATCGGGACTTTGTGATTGTCTGTGGCCGACTTAAGTACAGGACCTTCGGTGGTGGCTCTGCGCATTGGCAATGGCGGAGGTGTCTTATCCGGGTTTGGAGTTCCTACCGGCCTCTTGGCATTTGCTGCCGCAAGCCCTGGCATTGGTGGGGCAGGAGTCTTGGGTTCCACGGATTGGCCGACCGGAGGAAGCCCGCCGCCAAACTTAAACTCGGAGGGCGGCGGTGCGGCTGCTGCACCTGAGCTTCCTCCTGGACCAATTGGCGGCAGCGCGCTGGCGCCCGCATCAATCGCACCAACACCAGGCGCTGGGCCAAGTAGCTGGTCGAGGTCCTTCTTGGCGGCCTTGGCGTCGCGATGCATTTTATCGATTGCGATGTTTACCGATCTGGCGATCGAACCGTACTTGGCGCGATGCGCATTTTCATCAAAGCGCTCGGTCTCGCCCTGCGCCAATGCAACAGCATTCTTGTTGAGCTTTTTAAGAGGCCCATCAACCTCGCGCATCATAAGAAGTAGGCCAACCACCATCATGATGATGAAAGCGCCGATGACTTTGATCCAGGGAAAGCGATCGAAGCCCAAGTCATCCTTCTTGGCAGCTCCGAGCATGCCCATGAAGTCGAGTGGCTCGGCGCGTTCGATTAAGACGCTGTAGAACGCTTGTTGCTCGCCGGCTTCGCCAGGAAGTGAGGCATTGACGACTGCGTAGCGTTTGCCGCCGGCTTTAACGTGCAGCAGTGTGCTTGCGCTGCAACCTTCGCCTTCGTCAATCTCGGAAAGCTCGGCAGCTCCTGCCACAACATCTTTGTGAATCTGGATGGGCTCGCTTGCGGCGACCGACTTGCCACGAACGTAAAAGCTGATGTTGGCGCTGATGTTCTCGCTAAGCGAAACTGCGAACTCTTGATCCATGGCTTGGCCGACGACTACAGCGCCAGCCCACTCGAGGCTTTGGGTGAGCACGGGCGCCGCAGCAACCCGGTAGAGCCCATCTTCCATCATCCAAAGATCGTCTCGGACGTAGCCGTCAAGAGCATCTTGCACTGCGTAGTAGCCGTGTACCGAATCGCCGAAAGTCTTGTTCTCGAGGTTGGAGCGCGCGACGACGCGGCCGCGCTTATCGAGAAGCCATACAAAGCTCGGCTTGGTGCCAGAGACGCTCTCAAGCAGGCCTGTGAGCTCTTTGCGGGCCGTGGCATTTGCTTGTCCCGAGACGATTTCGTCCTTCGAAGCTTCGAAGAGCGTGCGTGAGAGTTTGAGCTGGCGCACGGCCTGGGCAAACTCGGAGGTGAGTTGAATGCGCGCTCGCGCGTTGTCGCGGAGCAGAACTCCTGTAACGAGGCAAGCGGTGCGAACTCGGTCGTCCTCTTGCACTTTGGCGGCACGCTCCGCAGGGCGCGGCATGATGAGCGCAACCGTGATGGCAACGCCAGCCACGATCGTTATCAGAAAGAACCAAATCTTAGAAAGAAACATAGAATGCTAGCAGCCCTACTGGGCTTCTCCTGCAGAGGCGAGTTTGGCGGGAAGGGCGACTTCGACAGCCTTTGGTGCTCGTTTGCCCGCGATCGTTACGGTCGCCGGAGGAATGTTGGTGACCCAACCATCCCCATGCCAAATCTTGATGTTCCAGGTGCCTGCGGGCACGCCTTCGATGCTGAACGTTCCATCGTGCCCAAGCGTCGAGAAGTAGGCGTGTTCAAAGGCCACAACGTGCGCTAAGAAATGTACCGAGTCGCGATCGCGGATGTCGATTGGCGTGTGTGCTTTGGATATTGCTTCGGTGACGCGCACGCCTTTGGGATTGATGGGGTCACTTGGCACGACATCGGGATTGCTCTCCGAGTAGAGCCTGGGCGTTTTGCTGCCCATGTTCTTGATTTCAACTTTGCCGCCGACAATCACTGGGAGAATTTCTGAATCGAAGTTCTCGCCAACAATACTGTAGCGAGCGGAGCGCGGCTTCTTGTCCATCTCGTCGACAGGTCCGCCTTCTAAGACGACAACCATGTTGCGACGCGGATCGAGACCGTCGGGTGGCCGCAGCGGGTTCTTTGCGCGGGGCACAAAGCCCTGTCCCCGTTGGGGCGCTGGGCGCCTCGAAGCGCGGGGCGGCAAGTTGACCGTGCCGGTAACCAATTGGCCGTTCGGCGCGCTTTGCGCGACGTTCGGTGAGCTTGTGAGCATAAGGCCGAGTGCGAGTGCGCCGGCGGACAGGTGTCGAATCAAGAGCATTCCCTTCCACCCCCCCAAAGAACGTCGGCCCATCATTATGGCCGGCACAGGAGGCGGTGTAACCTACTGAAAGATAGGTAATTTTCACCTCCACCTGATTGCGAGTCAACGTTTTCACGCAACTACTTGCGCAGCTTCCCGATACGGAGCGCGATGGTTGGCCCAGTTCGAATGGCTCTGGCGATGGGGGCGGGCATCGTTGCCTCCAGTTGGATGGCTCCGCAGATTCCCGCACTTCTATATGTGTTGAGTGCTGGTTTCTGTTTGTGGCAGTGCGGGCCAAGCGGTTGGCGCAGGCTTTTGCTGTGTGCGCTGCTTGGAGCCTCGGTCTCGAGTTGGCGTCTGGCCGAGCAGCGTGCCGTGGAAGATCGGCACGATGCTCGGCTCGATGATCGAGAGGCCGAGCCAATGCTCGGCACCATCGTGGGCCCAACCCAGGCGTTGGACGGACGACAGAAGGTCATCGTCGAAACCGAGCTAGAACGAATCTGGCTCACCGTTTATGAAGAGCCGAACTCCTTGGCAAAGACTCTGCTTCCAGGCCATCGAGTTTCATTCTTGGCGCGTCTGAAGCGGCCAATGGGATTGCGGGGGATTGGAGCCGCCGATCGCCGGATGCAGGTAATGGCGCAGGGGGCATCACTTGTTGCGAGCGCCAGGGCGGACGAGGTTCGCATTGTTGGGACTGACTGGTCACTTTGGCGTCCCGCGATGCAAATGCATGCTTGGGCGCTTGAGCGGATTGAGGCCGAGAGCGGAACGGAAGATGGGCGCGCCATTGTTGCTGCGTTGGCCACTGGCGATCGAGGGCGTATGTCTGACGAGCTTAGCTCTGCGGTTCGAAGTGCCGGGCTGGCTCATCTTTTGGCAGTGAGCGGGATGCACATGGCTGCGGTGGTAGCGCTGGTCTATTTTCTCGTCCTCCGGCTCTGGTGCATTTTACCTTGGCGGCAGCGCCTTGCTCCAACCGCTGTTGCCTCGGGCGTAGCTCTCCTGGCGGCGATCTCGTTTGCAGCGCTAACCGGAGCGCGTCCCTCCACGTGCCGAGCTCTAATCGTCGCCGCTTTGGTGCTTATCGGCATCATCTGCGACCGAAAAATTTCGCTTCTCGCGGCCTTAGCTTGGGCGGCGATTGCGATGCTCTGTTGGCGACCCGTTCTCTTGTGGGATGTGGGATTTCAAATGTCGTTTGCAGCGACGATTGCGCTGGCTGTTGTCTTTGCTCCGCAAGAGCGCCCGTTGGAATTTGCCCGACCTGCGCTGTGGCGCCGCTTGGCCAATGCTGCCTGGAGCGTCGTACGAGCCTCTTTCTGGGCAAGTTTCGCGACCATGCCAATCGCGCTCTACCACTTTGGGGAAGTGAGCCCTTGGGCAATCGCTGGCAATCTGCTGGCAGTTCCCCTTGTGACGCTTGTCCTTCTTCCGGCTTCGCTGATTGGTCTTATTCTTAGCTGTCTTTGGCAAGGTCTTGGGTCGCTGCTCTTGGAACAATGCATTAATCTCGCCGAATTTCTTGCGCAACTCTGCTACGCCCTCGAATCCATCGTGCCCATGCAAACCCGCGCCCCCCTTAGCGGCTGGGAACTTTTCTTATGGGCTATTTTGGGGATGTGGCTTGTGTGGAGGCGCATCGTTCCCTGGCCGCATTGGAAGGTGCGTCGACTCGTGCATTGGACGGGGGTGGCGGTGCTTCTCGGCTTGCTTCTATGGTCGAGAGGGCAAGCCGCCAAGGCGCACGACGCTGTTCGCATTACCTTTGTCGAAATCGGCCAAGGCGACGCAGCGGTGATTGAGTTGCCGGACGGGCAAGTGTGGATGGTTGATGGTGGCGGCTTGCCCTTTGTGGCGCCAAACGCACGCGGCGATCGGCAGAAGCTTGCAGAGACGCCTGCGCGGCAAGCGCTCTTGCCCTACTTGCGACACCGGCGAATCGAGCAGATTGATGTGGCGATTGTCTCGCATGCGCACCCGGACCACTTTGTGGGACTGCAAGCAGTCGCCCGGCAAATGCCGATACGCGAGCTTTGGTCGGTGCACGAGACTCGCGAATTTCCTGGAGCCTATGAACGGTGGCTTGCCGAGCTTGAGGGATCGGGAACGCGTGTACACGCTCCGCACCTTGGAATTGCCAGAACATCCGAGAACGCATCTCTCGAGGTCTTGTGGCCTGTTTATCAAGAGGGTGAACCAGCCAGTTCGCGAGCTGCGTTGGCAGACCCGATTCTGACCGTGAACGACAATTCTCTAGTCGTTCGTTTGCAGGTAGCCGGACGCAGCGTGCTCTTTGCCGGTGATATCGAGGCGGAGGCAGAAGAACTCTTAGTCGAGCGGTTTGGCGACAGCTTGCGAGCCGACATTGTTAAAGTGCCACACCACGGCTCGCGCACCTCTTCTACCGCCGCGTTCGCCAACGCGACACGTCCTGCCGTGGCAATAATTTCCTGCGGGCGTGCCAATCGCTTTGGCTTTCCCGCACCCGAGGTGGAAGAGCGCTGGCACAGCACCGGAGCCGAAGTGTTGCGAACCGATAAGGTTGGCAGCATTACGGTTGAAATCGAAAAGTCGGGACGGATGCACGTTCGCACCGTTGACCCGTTTTGAGCTGCGCATTGCTTGCGAAAGAACGATGTATGCTTGGTCGACTGGGGGGCTTCCAATCGCCTGAATGAGATGCCGAGATGTCGGTGTTTCTCTGAGTTTGTTCAAGTATTCGTAGGTCTTGGACGCCTTTGTGAGGACCTGATAGTCCATGTTGGCCTCGATAAAGGATACCATCTCTGCGAGATGATTCGATTTACTCCAGCACTACTGATGCTCTTGGCGCTAGCGTCCTGCGAAGGCTCTTCAAACAGCGATCGATGGACGTGTCATTGCACGTTGGATGCTGACGTGGTCGATGCGACCGCAGGGGTGGACTGCAATCCGGTAACGCAGCTTGGGTGTGAAGCCGATGAGAAGTGCTCGCAAGTCGTTGAGAGTGAAGAGCCATTCTTAGCGCGTACAACCTGCGTGCCCGATGGGATCGTGGCCACGAGCGAGGCGTGTAGCCTAGGCCAACCTGGGGCTGCTACGGGATTTGACGACTGTGTGGCCGGAGATATTTGCATTGCGGGAACCTGCGAGAGGATCTGCAGCAACGGGCCGTCCGACTCGTGTCGCCGAGCAGATGAGGCTCAGGGCACCGGGCAGTATTGCGCAACCAACGCAAATATCTTCCAGTTTGGTTTTCCTGGCATCGGAACTTGTGCCGATGCTTGCGACATCTCTGCCGGGACGATTGTCGATGGGGCCGTTGTCTCGCCGGATTGCCAGGCTGGTGCGGGCTGCTACGTAGAGGCTTCAAGTGGCGGGGCGAGCTGCCGCCTTACGCCTGGCACCGCGACAGACCCAACGCAAAATGAGGACTGTATTGGCGGTGTGAATGGCTGTGACACAAACGGTTGCGCTTCGGGCTTTGCCGCCTTGCTTCCGCTACAGCGCAATGTGGCACCGTCGCTCTGCACGCGGCTGTGTACTCCCGCAAATTCTCACGCGAGTGCGCAAGCGGATATCGCAGGCACCGAGGGCAATTGCCAGAATATCTCGCTGCAACAACTCGGCGGCACAAATGGGAACAGTGCAAACCATCAATGTCGGTTCGTTCAGAGTTTTTCTGGTGGCAGTGAGGGCGCACCTTCCTCGATTGGCATGTGTGTTCCTGTGTCCAACAACAAAGGCACGGAATGGGGCGACTGCAGCCTCCTCGATTGGGACGGCATGAAGGCCGCTTGGGCTGATGCCGCGGATGGGCCAGAGGCGCAAAGCACCGCTCTGAACAACTTCTGTCTGGTGGAACCGGAAAATCCATCGACCTCGGAAATCCTAGAGCGCTGTCGTGGCTTGTGGAATGGTTGTCTCTCGCTTGACGAGATTGCGCTGGGGCTGCCAAGCCAGTAGCGGTGGCATTGGCTTGGCGACGCGTGGTGCCGCCAAGGAGTTGCTCACCGAGGTCATGCAAGGCGGATTTGGCGGTAAATCTGCAAGATTCCGCCTTGGCGCCGGACGCGCTGAATCTGAATGGCAGCGCGACTTGTGGCCTGTGTTCGGGCTGTGATGTAGTTGGCCCCGATGCTTCGCCGGTTCGTGCAGTTCTGCGTTCCCAGTCTAATCGGCGCTTGTGCGGCGGGGCTGTTGGCAACACTTGCCGAGACGGCACTGCACACGCGCAGCATGATGGAAGCGCTTGCTGGGGCAGGCTTTCTCTTGCTCTTTGCACTTCCGATCGGCGCTGTGGCATCGATGGTTGGCCGGAGCCTTGTTCGCGCTTGGAATTTCTCTGAAATGCTTGCGCCGATTGTGGACGAGCGCGGTGCGAGCCCGCGGTTTTGCGCATGGCTCATCTTCTTGCTCGCAGGCGCGAGCGCCTTGTGGGGCCTGACGTTTCAAGGGATGCGCATGCTCTTTGCAGCCACTCGGGTGAACACCTTGGTTGCGTTGGGGGCGCCGGTTGTCGTCGTCGCCATTTGCCTAGGACTGCTGGCGATTTCGAAACCGTCGGTCTTGGTGCTCGAGAGTTTGCTAACGAAGATGGAGGCTCGGCGGGCATCGAAAGGAAAGCGTGCCCTCGCCAAGCCGCTCTATCTTGCGCTCGCAGTTGTCACGATCGGTATCGCTACGCTGTGCGGCTCTTGGTGGTTCGTTATTCTGCCGAGCATTGGCCATCTTGACATTGGCTTTGTTAGTTACCTACTGCTCTTTGCCGCTGGCGTGGTTGTTTTTCCTCTGTTGTGGCAGCGGCTTGCCACCAAGCCTGCTGGGACCGAAAACATTGCCAAACGAGCCTTGGGAGTTGTTCTTATCGCAACAGCCATGATGTGCGTTATCAGTTCGCAATGGGCGCGATATCAGCGGCCTTACACCATGCTCGAAATTTGGGGCGAGACCCAATTGGCTGGCTGGGCCATCGATTCGATTTACGACGTGCAAGGGCTACGCGTCGATCTGCGCATTGATGGAATCGAGCCGGTGCCGGTTCCGGGCGCCACGCACCCCAATGTTGTGGTCATCACAATCGACACCATGCGTGCCGACCGAGTTCCTGTGTACGGTGGCCAAGCAAAGATGCCCAGACTTAAAGACTTGGGGCGCAAATCGGCAGTCTTTGAGAGGGCCTACTCACCGGGAAACGTGACGCGACGCTCGCTGCCAACGTTTGCGACCGGGCTATCGCCGTCACGGGTGCGCGGCCGAGTTGTTGGCTGGGCACTGCGGCTCGATCCGCGGCACGTCATGCTCGCCGAGCGCTTTCAGGCTGGTGGCTACGAGACCGCTGGCTTCTTCTGTTGCCGTTCCCACTTTGGGCGTGACCACAAACTCGGGCTCATTCGAGGCATCGAACACGTCGAGGTCGAATACGATGCAATGGAGCTTTCTAAGAAAAATGCTGAGTGGCTAAAGGCACGCCCAAAGACCGACACACCCCTGTTTTTGTGGACCCACTACATCGAGCCGCACAACTGGGTGAAAGACCACAAGCCTGGCCCCGAAGGCCGCACGAAAGATGCTCGCTACAATTTGAGCCTCGGCATTACCGATGATGCCCTCGATGTGCTTTTGGAGACGGTCTACGACACGCTCGGTGAGGATACGATTATCGTCGTCACCTCGGATCATGGGGAAGGCTTGGGCGATCACGGGATACCGAATCACGGCGGCAGCTTGTACAACAGTGAGATACGCGTGCCGCTCTTGATCTCGGGGCCTGGCATTACGCCGAGTCGCAAGCAGCAAGCGGTTGGTCTTGTCGACCTGGCCCCCACGCTGCTCGACCTCGCGGGTTTTGAGCCTCCAGGCATGCCGCAGATGGATGGGCTCTCCCTCGCCCCCGAGCTTCGGGACGAGCGAGAAGATGCCCTGGGGCTAGGCGAAGCGTATTCGCAGATGATCTCGGACCGATCGGTGCACCAGAGCCAGTCTGCGGTGATCTCTGGCAGGTTTAAGCTAATTGCGCGAGAAGGCGGCAAATACGAACTCTTCGACACCAGCCGCGATCCGCGAGAAGCTAAAGACATCAAAGACAAAGCGCCCAAGCTCTTTAAATCCATGAAGGCGCGTCTCGAACGGCGGCGCAAGGTGGATAAGGTTCCTCCGTTTTAAGAACCGACCTTAAGGGGCGACCTAAGGGGCGACCTTTTTAGTTTAGGTGGGGACATCGGTTTAAGGACGGGGATGATCCGTAGTAGCCTCGCCCAGCGAGCCATGGCGCGTTGCCGGGCGATTCGCCACCCCGAGATTCATTCTCTCAACCCTTAGACCAGGACAAACACAATGCAGTTTCTTTCCCCAGAGTGGTTCACCAAAGTTGCCGAGCTACGCGCCGCAGCACAGCCTCTTGAGCTTCCTTCGCAGCTCGCCGATTCGGTTATCAACGTGACCCTCACGGACATGGACGATGGCAAGCAAATCCATCTCGCTGCTGGCGAGTTCGTCGACGGACATCACGAGAGCGCATCTGTGACTCTTGGGCTCACGTCTGCCCTCGCACGCAAGCTCTTTCTTGAGATGGACATGCAGGCAGGAATGCAGGCGTTCTTCGCAGGCGAGATCAAGCTTGAAGGCGACGCTACTAAGCTCATGGAGCTTCAGAGCTACACACCTGACGACAAGCAAAAAGCGCTGATGGATCAGATCGTCGCGATTACGGAGTAGTTCCTTTGCTGGGTACGAACTACCCGCGAATGGCTGCGCATTGGAAACTGGGGTCAATTGCTTTGGCACCGGTTTCCTAGCGCCTACGGGCAGGTAGAAGACAATGATCCCATGGGAAAAACTAGCTAAGGGCGAAGCGCCCGACGGCGAGGTTCTCGAGTTGCGCAGACGCGGCCACGAGTACTTAATTTACGCAGGCGGCTACGACCTTATGTCGAGTGAGGACGATACCTCCTCGATAGCCTTGAGCGAGTATGGCTGTGCTCACCTAAACAAGACTGTGCCGGTGCGAGTTCTCGTAGGTGGCCTGGGCATGGGCTATACGCTTCGTGCGGCCCTCGACCGCGTGAGTGCAAAGTCTACTGTCGAAATTGCCGAGCTTGTGAGTTCGGTTGTGGATTGGAATCGAGAATGGCTTGGGGACCTTGCGAAGAATCCTCTTGATGACCCTCGAACCAAGCTTTTGCTTAGCGATGTTCGCAAGCCCATCCGCAAAGGGAAAAGTTCTTACGACGCGATTTTGCTGGACGTTGATAATGGTCCCGATGCCTTGGCTCACAAGCAGAACGATGGCTTGTATGGCAAGCGCGGAATCGAAGCGGCCTACGGCGCGCTAAAGAGCGGCGGAGTGTTGGGCGTTTGGTCCTTTAACGACGACCCGAGCTTTACCCGAAGGCTCGAGCGAAGCGGCTTTGCTGTGACGACCCACCGAGTTTCCGCATCCAAAAAAGGACGCGGCCGCTACCATCAAATCTGGACCGCTCGCAAAGGCAAGTAGAGCCTTCGTGCTACTCGGCGTCGGCTACTCGGCGTCGTGCAATGCGGAGCAGACGTTAAAGCAGTAGTCGCCGATCTTCTCCATGTTGGTCATCATGTCCAAGAAGATGAGACCTTCGCGCACGTTGACGTCGCCCTCTTGCATGCGCGTTGCGTGACTCTTGCGGCTCTTGTTGCGAAGCGCGTTGATCTTGCCTTCAAGCAACTTAACCTCGGCAAGCGACTCGTGAGAATCGGATTCTAGGGCCTTCTCTGTCGCAGCTAGGAAGGTTCCGACCGAGAGCATCATCTCATTGAGGTACTCTTGGGTCTCGGTAGCGAACGTGTACTTCTTCTCCCAGCGGCGCTCAGCTAGCAGCACAAGGTTCATACAGTGATCGCCGATTCGCTCGACGTCATTGGCAATTTCCAAGAACGTGGAGACTTGCCGGCCAACGGTTAGCGATGTGCCCGACCGTGCAAGTTGAGAGCAGAAGTCGATAATTTCTTCTTCCATCTCATCGGTCTTTTGCTCTTCGCGTTTGATCTCATCAACAAGGTTTCCGAGCTTCTTCTCTGGGTTGCCAATCACTTCTTTGAGGTTGTCGAACATCTCGGTGCACACGTGCACCATGTTTTGCAGCGCACGCCGCGCTTCGACTGTGGCGAGTTCGGGGGTGCCCTGTAAGCCGGTGCTAAGAAATTGCAGGTGCGCGCCTTCGGTCTCGCCATCAACTCGCGGCACAAGCCATAGAACGATGCGCTCGAGATGATTGACAAAGAGCGCGAGGATGACCGTGACGATGACGTTGAACGTTGTGTGAAAGGCCGCCACGCGCGAGGTCATGATGAGCGGATCTTCCGGATCACCGGAAACGACCATCGTCATTAAATCGAGTAGTGGGCCAATGAAAGGAATGATCATCAGCACACCCAAGACGTTAAATAGGGTGTGGAAGTGAGCGACGCGCTTGGCGTTGCGATTGGCTCCAATCACTGCAAGCTGTGCTGTGACGGTTGTGCCGACGTTGGCACCGAGTGCCATGGCTGCCGCAAGGTCGAGAGTAATCCACTGCTTTGCAACCATCGTGAGGACGATCGCCGTGGAAGCGGAGGACGATTGCACGATCACGGTGACAAGCAATCCGGCGAAGATGAAGAGAAGCGTCGAGCCAAAGCCGTAGCCCGTTAGGCTGGTGAGAAACTCAAAGGCTTCGGGGCTGCTTTTAAGATCGGGAACACCGTCTTTAAGAAATTTGAGCCCGAGAAAGAGAAGACCAAAGCCCACAAGGACTTCCGAAATTTGCCGACTGCGAGGGCTGCCAAGAAATGAGAGCGGAAAGCCGATGCCGATGATGGGTAGGGCGAAGGCGGAGATTTTGATTTTGAATCCGAGCAGCGCAACGATCCAAGCCGTAAGTGTTGTTCCGATGTTTGCGCCCATGACAAGGCCCATCGATTGCGTGAGCGTGAGCAGGCCTGCGTTTGCAAAGGAGACAACAAGCACCGTTGTCGCGCTTGATGATTGAACCGCGCAGGTCACCAAGAAGCCGCTGACGATGCCCGCAAAGCGATTGACGGTGAGCTTGGCAAGAATTGAGCGAAGCCGATTGCCTGCCATCTTTTGCAAGCCATCGCTCATCACGCGGAGACCAAAGAGGAAGACACCAAGGCCGCCGAGAATTGTTAGAATGCTGTTCATGTCGTTTGTTACGCTTGTGCTCTGGTCGCGGCAGGGGCAGCAAACGGGACCAGGGCGCTCAGGTCAAGCGGCGATCCGCGAAATTGGGGTTGCCAACGCTTAGAATTGAGTGCCAAGGCCGTTGGCTTTGCACCGAGCGCGCCTTCAATGGGCAAAGCGCGGCAATTGGTGCCCTTGGCACTGTGGTCTGGTGTTCCGCGGCGTAGATCTGGCAGGTAGTATCGGCCCGGTGAAAGCGGCCCGCACCGAACTTCTTCTGCCAACGCTAAACGAAGTTTGGGGGTACCCCGCTCTGCGAACTGGGCAGCGTGAGGCGATCGAGGCCTGGTCGGAGGGCAAGGAAGTCATCGCGCTTTTGCCTACGGGTGGCGGAAAATCGATGTGCTACCAGCTGCCGGCACTGGTTGAGCGAGCCTTGGGGCGGGGCACCACTCTGGTGATTTCCCCGCTGATTGCGCTGATGCAAGACCAAGTTGATTCGCTGATGGGGCGTGGGGTGAAAGCGGCAGCGCTCAACTCGCATCTTTCGCGCTACGAGCAAGAAGAAGTCGAGGCAGCGCTTGAGGCCGAACTTCTCGACGTGCTCTTGGTCTCGCCGGAGCGTGCGGCCAAGTCGCAGTTTCGCGAGCTGATTCGAGGTTGTGAGATTGCGCTAATTGCTGTGGATGAGGCGCACTGCGTGAGCTCTTGGGGACATGACTTTCGTCCAGAGTACATGCGGCTCGACGAGCTGCGCGAAGTTGTGGATGCGCCAATGATGGCCCTCACGGCAACTGCGACGCCTCGTGTTGTCTCAGAGATTATCTCAGGTCTTGCCCTAAAGGATTGCGAGGTCATTCGCGGCGATTTTGCTCGCCCCAATTTGCGCTTCGCGGTTTCTCTTGAAAGTGGGCAAGATGCTCGTCTCGAAGCCATCATTGCGCTTCTTGAAGACAAGGGCATGCGCGGCAACACCGGAGACGGCAAGGCAATTATCTACTGCGCATCTCGCAAGAAGGTGGAGAGCATCGCGGCCGAACTTCGCTCGGCCAATTTTCGCGTCGGTTTCTACCATGGCGGACGCAATCAGGATGACCGACAAAAGGCTCAGGGCGCCTTTGAGGCCGGTCGTACGCGGGTTTTGGTGGCGACCAATGCATTTGGAATGGGTATCGATTATCCAGATGTTCGAGTGATTGTGCACGCTCAGGCGCCGGGCAGTTTGGAGGCCTATTACCAAGAGGCGGGACGTGCTAGCCGCGATGGGGAACCCGGCTACTGCTTGCTCTTCTTCTCTGCTGGCGACATGGTCTTGCAGCGAAGGCTGGTGCGCGAAGCGAAAGATCGAAACCGCTCGAACGAAGCGCTGGCGGGCATCGAGGCCTACGCGATGTCGACTCGGTGTCGACAAGAACTTCTCTGTCTGCACTTTTCTCCAGATGCTGACGTTGTGCCGTGTGGATGTTGCGACTTGTGCACCGATGGCGATGCAGTCGCTGCTGGTCTCGAAGAGCAGCGCGCTGCAAAACTCGCCTCCATCGAATCCCTTGCCGACTTTGAACTCGACATCATTGTCTCGGCCGTCGGAAATCTTCGTAAGCCCGTGGGCAAGGCATCTCTTGCCCGAGCGCTTCGCGGCAGCAAGGCAAAGGCGCTGCGCAAATACGGCTTGCAAAACCTGCCCGAGCACGGCGAACTGAAAGCGCGGAGCGAGCTCTCCATTACCAGTGCCATCGATGGGCTCCTGCGCGATCATCGGTTGGTGCCGAAGGGGCAGAAGTATCCTACGGTTTGGCTGCCGAATAAGGCTGTTCGGGCAGGGGCGCGAGCCAGCGCCGGAGCCAGTGCAAAAGCGGGGAAAACGACGCGCGCGACCACTCGCAAGGCCAAGCCGCTATCGAGCAATTTGCATCGCGCCCTCGAGCTCTATCGAAACCGCACGGCCAAGAAACTGCGCTGGAAGCCGTATATGGTGGTCCACAACAAGGTAATTGCTCAGCTTGATGCAAAACGCCCCAAGAGCATTGAGGCGCTCTACGAGATCGATGGCCTGGGCCCAGCCAAAGTTGAGCAGTTTGGCTACGAACTCCTAGATATTGTGCGGCGTTACGACCACTAACATCTTGACCTCAACCTGTGCCGCGTGTTTGTTTGGCGCGGCCATGACAGTAAAAATGGGTATCGTCGGTCTCCCTAACGTGGGGAAGTCCACACTATTTAATGCACTCGCCAGCGGCGGTGCTGAGGCCGCAAACTTTCCGTTCTGCACCATTGAGCCAAACGTTGGCATGGTAACGGTTCCCGACGAGCGACTCGCCCGCCTCGCTGAGATCTACTCTTCCAAAGAGTGTCTCTACGCGACGCTTGAGTTTGTCGACATTGCCGGCCTTGTTAAAGGCGCGTCCAAGGGTGAAGGCCTTGGTAATCAATTCTTGGCAAACATTCGAATGACGGATGCCATTGCGCAGGTTGTTCGCTGTTTTGAAGACGAGAACATTGTGCACGTGAATAACACGGTTGACCCTCTCGACGATGTTGAGGTGATTGAGACCGAGCTTGGTTTGCGCGATTTGGAAAGCGTTGAAAAGCGGCTTTCAAAAAGCAGCAAGCTTACAAAGGCTGCAGGCAATGCGGCCGCTGTTGCAAAGATGGAAGTTTCGCTGCTTACTCGCGTGGTCGAGCGCCTTAACGAAGGTCTGCCTGTGCGCGGCATGGAGTTTTCCGACGACGAGCAGCTTGTGATGGACGAGTTGCAATTGCTCACTGCCAAGCCTGTTCTCTACGTTGCTAACGTTGCCGAGGAGCACGCTGGAAATCCTGAAGAATCAGAACATTACCAAGCGCTTGCCAAGCTCGCCGCCGAGCGCGGTGCCGAGATTGTCGCGGTAAGTGCGGCCATCGAGAGTGAAGTTGCACAGCTTCCACCTGAGGATCGTCCCGAGTTTCTCGAGACGCTTGGATTGGAGGAGCCGGGCCTAAATCGCGTGATTCGCTCAAGCTACAAGCTTCTTGGGCTGCAGACGTATCTAACCGCTGGGCCAAAAGAGACCCGCGCTTGGACGATTCGAGTGGGCGCCAAAGGGCCCGAGGCCGCAGGGGTCATCCACTCCGATTTTGAGAAGCACTTTATTCGCGCAGAAGTGATGCGTTACGACGTGCTCAACGAGCTTGGCTCGGAAGCAAAGGTTAAGGCTGCCGGCAAACTTCGCATTGAGGGCAAAGAGTACGTTGTTGAAGATGGCGACGTTATGAACTTTCTAACGAGCGCTTAGCGCATAGAGTTATGTCGGAGTCGGAGCATGAAGCGCCTGAAAAGGGCATCGGTGAGCGGGTCGATGCCGCCATCGATCTTCTGCGTGAATTGCGCGACAACCGCCGGCTCATGGCGACGCTCACAGAAGAGAAAAATAGAAATCTTCTGATGTTTGCGGGGCAGGTCGCAAGGCCTGGTCCCTATGCGAAACGCGAGCTCTCGAGGGAAGTGCGCAAGAGGAGGCGCGAAGAGCTGCGCAACCGCGACGAGAAGACTCTTGCCGGCACGGGGATTCGTGCCAAACGCCGTGAGCTTGTCTTTCAGACGCCAAAGTTCATTACACCGCCGGTCACGCCAGGAGCACCCATGCACGCCTTGGGCGAGGGCCCTGAGCTTGCCGCCGAGCGCAATTGCTACATCTGCAAAGAAGAGTTTCGCGAGCTGCACTTCTTCTACGACTCGATGTGTGGGCCGTGTGCCGAGCGCAACTACGCCAAGCGCACGCCGGTTGCCGACCTGAGCGGGCGCGTTGCTTTGGTTACCGGAGCCCGAGTGAAGATTGGCTACCAGAGCGCCATCATGCTGCTGCGTGCAGGCGCCAAGGTCATTGTCACAACGAGGTTTCCGCGAGATGCGGCCAAGCGATATGCCGCCGAAGACGACGCCTCGGAGTGGGCGTCTCGGCTCGAGATTCACGGCCTTGATTTGCGCCACACGCCGAGCGTGGAAGCGTTTTGCCGACACATGCTCAGCACGCAAGAGCGTCTCGACTTCATCATCAACAACGCATGTCAAACGGTGCGTCGGCCCTCGGGCTTCTACGGCCATTTGATGGAGTCGGAGACGGCTGAGGCTAGGCTCTTGCCGCCTCGGGCGCAGAGATTTCTGGCCTCGTACGAGTCATCAAAACATTTGGCCGTGCCCGCCAAAGACGCGATTGGCTTGCAGGAATCGGCTGCACTCTCGCAGGTTGCGCTGCTTGGGGAAGACCTCGATCGCAGCACCAGCCTCTTTCCGGCAGGGCAACTCGATCAGGACTTGCAGCAAGTTGACCTTCGCAAGATCAATAGCTGGCGTTTGCCTCTTGCCGATGTGAGTTCGGTAGAACTCTTAGAAGTGCAGTTGGTAAATGCGGTGGCGCCGTTCGTGCTCAATGCCCGCCTAAAACCCCTGATGCTGCGGGTGCCCTCAAAAGACAAGCACATCGTCAACGTCTCGGCGATGGAAGGGCAGTTCTACCGCGGCTACAAGACCGATAAACATCCGCACACCAACATGGCGAAGGCTGCGCTTAACATGATGACGCGCACCTCGGCTGTGGACTATGTGCAAGACGGTATTCATATGAATAGCGTCGATACTGGGTGGGTTAGTGACGAAGATCCTGCCGAGATTGCCGAGCGTAAAACTCGGGAACGCGGCTTTCACCCACCACTTGATATTGTCGACGGCGCTGCGAGGATTGTGGATCCGATCTTTAGTGGTATCTCCTCAGGAACGCATGTCTGGGGATTGTTCTTAAAAGATTACGGGCCAACACCATGGTAAAGGCTACGTTCTCAATTGGCTCTTTGCTTCTTCTCGCCTGCGGCTCTGGCTCCGAGACCGGGCCAGACGCCAGAATCGAAGCCGATGCCGTCATCTTCTTCGACGCCGCGCTATCGTTCGATGCTGGTCCGCAGTTTCCCGAGCCGGGCTTTGGTGTCATCAGTGGCGATTGCGACGTTCTCGATGACGAACTGACGCAAAGCGAGCCTTCGATCATCGTCTCGGCCTTTGACTTCGAGCAGGGCTACGTCGATGCCGACCAAGACATGCTCACCGCCGGCGGCCAGCAGATCCTCGAGGAAGGCACCGCCGGTGGTAGTTCGGTGCTTAGCGAAGTTTTTGCATTCGAAATCTTAAAGCGCTGCGAGTCGGCCAGACTCTTAAAGACCGAGACCACAATCTCGTATGACGTCGAGGGCAAGCTAACCGACTTTCTCGCCGAGATTGACGCACGTAAAATTGGTGTGAGCGTCACACGTGCGGTTGGCTTTCCCTTCGATGACCCTTACGAGCTTTCCCAAGCAAGCGAGCTTCTGCAAGGAAAACTCAGCGACATCCTTGAAAGCACCGCGAATGTCTCCGATGAAGATCGCTGGCAGAAGCAAATCCTAGGTATCTTGGCGTACGCGCCAGAGCATGCAGAAGTTTTGCAAGAAGCGTGGATGGCACTCGACGCCAAAACGCGAGCGGATACTGTTGTGCACATCATCGTGACCAATGGCGACGATGATTTCATCTACTGCAATGGCCCGTGTCCATAGAGCCCATCATGACCGATATCCTGCTAAGCACCCTTAACGCCAAATTTGCTCATAGCTCTTTGGCACTGCGCTATTTGTACGCCAACCTCGGCGAGCTTCGCGAGCGCGCGGAAATCGCCGAGTTCATTTGGAACGAGCGCTCGTGCGACGTCGCCGAATCGATTTTGCATCGCACTCCAAAGATCGTCGGTTTGGGAGTCTACATTTGGAACGCGACCGAGACGCTCGAGCTTGTTCGCACGCTCAAGTCGGTTCGTCCCGAAGTCATCATTGTTCTGGGCGGCCCAGAGGTGAGTCACGAGACGGCAGAACAAGAGATTGTCGAGTTGGCTGACTACACGATTACCGGCGAAGGCGACTTGGCCTTTGCGGAGCTTTGCCGAGCCATCTTGGTCGAGAACGAGCCACCCGCCGCCCGCACGATTGTCGGAGGGACTCCAAAGCTCACCGAGTTGGTATCTCCCTATGCCTACTATAACGACTTGGATGTGGAGAAACGCTCGATTTACGTAGAAGCGTCGCGGGGATGTCCATTCCGCTGTGAGTTCTGTCTCTCGTCGCTAGACTTGGCGGTTCGGCAGTTTCCGCTGGAGCCGTTTCTCGCCGATATGAAGATCCTGCTGGACCGCGGCGTGCGCCAGTTCAAATTTATCGATCGCACGTTTAATCTAAGTCCTAGAATCTCATCAGCGATCCTAGAGTTTTTCTTAGAGCACATCGAGCTTGGGGTCTTTGTCCACTTTGAAATGGTTCCGGACAGGCTTCCGCGTGCACTGCGCGACGTAGTCGCCAAATTCCCGGAAGGCAGCATCCAGTTTGAGATTGGCATTCAAACCTTTGATGAGGGCACCTCGGAACGCATCTCTCGCGTTCAAGATTTGGGACGTCTTGAGGACAATATGACGTTCTTGACGACTCAAACCCACGTGCACATTCACGCCGACCTAATTATTGGACTGCCTGGCGAGACCATGGAATCGTTTGCACGAGGCTTTGACCGTCTGGTGGCGATTGGCCCGCACGAGGTGCAGGTGGGCATTCTAAAGCGTCTCCGAGGAACATCGATTATTCGCCACAACGACGAATACGAAATGGTCTACGCTGCCACACCGCCCTACGAGATTTTGCAGAACAGCGTGCTCTCCTTCGAGACGCTAGCCCGCTTAAAGCGATTTGCCCGTTCGTGGGACTTGGTTGCAAATCGCGGAAACTTCCAAGAGAGTTGCGCACTCTTGTGGAACGATTGCGGTCCTTTTGACGGTTTCCTTCGGTTTAGCGATTGGCTCTTTGAAGAGGTTGGCCACTTCACCGGTGTTGCACTCGATAGGCTGGTTAAGCTGATGCTGCGCTACCTCACTGAAGTTGCGCCTTCGCCGATTAGCAAGCTCGAAGCTGCCACGGTTTTGGGGCGAGATTACACGCGCGGACGCGGGCGTCTGCCCTCGTTTCTTGCGGACATCACCGGGGAGAGCACGCGCTTTCGCCCAGTGGGTGGAGGCGAGCATCGCGCAACACCTAAGCGGCAGGCGCGGCACTTGGATGCACAAGTTGGTGCGCAGGCCGCAAAGCCGTAGCTCTTAGCGCCTGCGGCGTCGTTCTTACCGCCGCCGGCGCAGCTTCACGCGAAGGTTTGTCGGGACCATCGTGAAGCTGAAGACTTCTTCGACGTCCGCACTCTTGCCAACTCGCTCAACTTCGAAGTTCTTGTAGAGCACGCTGAGCACAAGGTTTAGCTCGAGCAGAGCTAGGCTTCGGCCCGGGCAGATTCGAGGACCTGAGCCAAAGGGAAGATGGACCAACTTCTGTTGTGCCGCCTCTGCTGTCGATGGGTCGAGCCATCGCTCTGGAATAAACGACTTGCCATTTGGCATCACCGCATCATCGAGCGCTGCTGTGCGAATAAGTAGCACGATGGCGGTTTTGGGCGTGATGCGGATGTTGTCGAGAACGACGTCTTTGTTGGCATCGGCGAGCAAGAGCGGCGCAACCGGGCGAAGACGCATGGTTTCGTTGGCGATCGCGGTAGCAAAGGCCAGACCCTGTGCTGTTTCGCGATCGGGAGGAACGGCATGCGTACCAAGCGTCTCGTCGAGTTCCTCGCGAAAACGAGTGACGGATTCGGGCCGATCGAGAAGTTCGTGAACCGCCCACGCAAGCGTGTTCGCGGTTGTGTCCTCGCCGGCGAGAAGCATTGTGAGCGCATTGCCAAAGATGCGTTCTTCCGAAAACGGTTGGCCGTTCTCGTCGCGACTCGAGAGCATTGATTCGAGAAAGTTCGTTGGGCTTTTGGCGAGTTCGGGATTCGCCTTTAGGCGCGCTCGAGTTTCTTCAACAATCGGAGCGAGCCAACTGCGCAAGGAGGCGATGGCCTTGTCGACGTCTCGGTCCTTCGCGAGTTTAAGCAAACGCCAGTACGGGACTGGGGACTGAAGTCTGCGCGAGAGGGCAGGGAAGACCTTTTCCATGTGACGCTGAATGACATCGCTACCCTTCTCGAGAGTATTCGCGTCATGACCAAACGTGAGCATCGTGGTGACATCCACGGTGAAACGCATTAGGTCGTCCTGGATGTTTAGAACGCGGCCGGTGTCGGCGACGCGCAACCATCGCTGTCGCAAGCGCTCAGCCATCTGGGCTAGGCCATCATAAAAATTCTTAAGGTTGCGATGAGATAGCGCCGCGATGGCGAGCTTGCGCTGGGGCCGCCACGCGTCACCTTCGGCGGAAAATACACCGTCGATGCCAAGCTCATCAAAAATGGGCTGCACGCGTCGGGCGCGGCGAAACGTATCCGGTCTCTCCCTAAGGACCTGTGCGATAACCTGTGGATCGGAGAAGGCGACCAGCCGCTGATTCGCCAAGCGAAAGGTGTAGGGCGTTCCGAATTCTTCGGCCCAGGCTTCGAGATTGTTATGAAAGTGCTCGGGGTCGATTTGCTTGGCATTGCCCAGGACAAGAGAACCCTTTGGGCCAGGCAGGTCTTCTGGAACTCGGAGTTTTTCTTTGTCGACCACGGGCTCTTGCTCGAGACTGGCAGTATCGTCCAAAAAAACCTCGAGACGCCCATCGCGAACGCGGTGCTCAAAGCGTTTAAGACACGCTTTGCCGCCCTTTCGCTCGCCTGTCTCACTATCAAATTTCCAACGGTGATTTCGACAGATGAGCAGGCCGTTGGCGAGCTCTCCCTCGCCGAGAAGAGCACCTTGGTGCGGGCACCGCCCTTCGAAGACGCTCATGCCAGAAGCGCTGCGAACCAGGACAAGGTCGCGGGTGCCGGCAGTAATGCTAATGGGCTCGTCTGCGACGATTTCAGGAACCGCGCCGGCATCTACCCAATCTGCGTCTAGTGTGCTCATCGCCTTTTCGTCCTTGTTAGTCCAGCGACTCTTCTACATTGGTATTTTTAGCAGACAATCGTTCAACGGAATTGGGACTCTCTTTAAGGTAGAGGTCGTGCTTGCTAAACGGAATCTCTAAGTTTGCCTTGTTAAAGGCCTTGTAGACTCGTTCGTGAAGAATATCCAAGATTCTATCTCGGTCGCCCGGATCATCAACATAGACCAGGAGTTCAAACGCCAAGCCCGATGCGCCGAAAGCCCGGAACCGTGTTGTCGGCTGGGGAATCTTGCAGATACCAACGACGTCATCGGTGCAGCTAAGCAAGACGGCACGCACAACGTCCACATCGGCCCCGTAGGCTGCATCGACGGCGACAGCGACGCGCTGCTTTAAGCTTGGACCACCGGCTTCATTGATGATCTTTGAGCCGCCGATTACCGAGTTGGGAATCGTAATCTCTACATCGTTGAGCGTGAGCACGCGGGTTGAGCGCATGCCGATTCGAGTAACGCGACCTCGGGTGCCATCGTCAAGAACGATGAAATCATCAATCTTGTACGGAGCGTCGGCGATAATGAAAATGCCCGCAAAGAGGTTTGCAAGCGTGTCTTGCGCGGCAAAGCCGACTGCGAGACCGATGATGCCCGCAGAGGCGAGCCATGCAGTTACATCAATATCCCAGGCGAGAAAGATAAAGTAGACAGCAAGGCCAAAGGTGAGGCCCTTAATAAAGATGCTGAAGAGGGGAACGGTTCGCTGCTGCAGAATCGAGTAGGAGCCGGCTCGGCTGCTTAGCGCTTCGAGCATGAGCGCGCTAACGCGAAACGAAACGCCCGCCCAAATGAGGACAGCACCGGTAATGAGAAAACTATAAATCGCTGAAGTGGCCTTTGGTGGCAGCTCAAGTGGGTCGAGAGACCAGGAAAGGCCATAGAACAAGACACTCAAGAAAATGGGGCGCCGTAGGGTGGCGATGAGTTTGTCGTCCAGGTCGGTTGCTGTCTTGCTGGCTGCAGCAGCAAGCGTGCGACAAATTACGACCTCGGCAATCCAAGAGGCGAGGAGTGCAGCTAGCATGATGGCCGCACTGCGCAGAAGCGAGTATTTGGCGAGCAGGTCCTCGGCTTGGGTGAGTAGCTCTTCCAAGAGGCGAATCTATCTTGGATTTGAGGTCAACACCAGGGAGCGAGCGCTTGCTCGCATTGCTGGACGTAACTGCTGCCGAATAGCGCGATGTGTGCGAGGAGAGGATAGAGTTGGTAAAGCGATACGCGTTGCGTATGCCCTTGGCGGCGGGGATAGGCTTCATCATAGGCGTCGTAGAAATCGTCGCCCGGGCAGCCAAATAGTTCGAGCATTGCGAGATCAATTTCGCGGTGGCCGCCATACACGGCCGGATCGATCAAGACTGGAGTGCCGCTTGGGCCGCAATGCACGTTTCCGCTCCAAAGATCGCCGTGGCAACGAGACGGCAGTTCTTGGTTGCCGGTCAATTCCGGCATCCTGGAAAACAAGACTTCAAATCGGCGTAGCCAGCTTGGTGGTGCGTGGCCCCGGTCTATGCAAAGGCGCAGCAACGGCCTAAGCCGTGACTCGCTGTAGAACGTCGGCCAGTTTTCAATCTGGGTGTTATTCTGAGGTAGTGTTGCGAGGAAGTTGTCTTGGTGCCACCCAAATGACTTGGCGCCAAACTTGTGGAGCAGCGCTAGGCCTCGGCCGAACTGGGTTGCAAAGTCTGGCGCTTGCGGGCCTGGAGCCAGGTTCTCAAGCACAAGAAACTCTTGGCCATGACCAAGGACTTCTGGGGTTTTAAGGGCACTGGCCTCGGCGAGCCAGGCTAGGCCAGCAGCTTCGAGCGCGAAAAACTCGGGCGGCGCCTCTCGATGGCACTTCACAAAGAGTTCGTCTCCGTCGGCTGTGCTGCAGCGAAACGCCTCACTGATGCAGCCGCCTGAAAGTGCCGAAGAACGAACGATTTTCGCACCGATTTCAACTTCGACGGCGCGTTGGATTTCGGCGTTCATCGCGGTCGCTGCTGCTGCTCTTGGACATGTGCCAGGAGGCCCTGGCACGCGGCCTCACAGATATCGAATACGTCGTCAAAGCCGTTGGGGCCACCGTAATACGGGTCGGGCACGCTGGCGCCTTTTGGGCTTTGCGAGTCGAAGGTGCGAAACAAGTAGACTGAGTCGCGAGCTTCTTGTGTTGTCGCTAGGGCTAAGAGATTGTCGTAGTTTTCTGTGTCCATCGCGAGCACGTAGTCAAAGCGACCAAAGTCCTCTGCCGTAAATTGCCGAGCCGTGCTTGGCAGGGCAATGCCTCGACGAGCGGCGGTAGCACGCGAACGCGGGTCGGCAGGCTCGCCTGCATGATACGCTGCTGTTCCCGCACTATCGATCTCGATGCGGGTTGCCAGGCCAGCCCGCGAAACGATGTCGAGCATGATGCCCTCGGCGGTCGGCGATCGACAGATGTTTCCAAGGCAGACGAAGCAGAGGCGAGTCATGCGCCGATTGAAGCAGGTGATACGGGTACGTGCCACCTTGCGTGTCCCCGGCAGCTGGGCGCCGTGGGTTACTCGACTTCGCAGCGCCCAGAGCAGCCGTCGCCATCGAGGGTATTGCCATCGTCGCAGGTCTCGAATAGCTCAATCACGCCATTGCCGCATTCGGCCTTCCAGCTGCACTGAGCGGCACACGCTCTGTGTGCGCTCGTAAGAACAATTCCATCCCGATTCAATTTGGCAGTCTGCCGCGCAGCCTATAAGGAAGGAGCGCTCCTTGCCGGCTTGGACAATATCGAGTTTTCGCGTGAGCACGAGCAAGGCTTCCTGCACGATGTCGTCGGCCTCTGCATCATCAACTCCCAGACCGCGGACGTACTTCCACAGAAAGGCGAGATTCTCGCGAGCGACGCTATGCAGCCTTTCCGAAGACACCGGTGTAGTGGCTATGTCGCGAGTGTTCACGATCGATCAGAAAAAATATAGGAAAAGGAAACCACGGCATTTGCAGCTGGACCTCGAATGTCGGTGACGGTTGGAGTGGGGGCAAAGGCATAGCGTCGGCGCAGCAGCGGGAAACCACCGCGAATCGCGGGCTTTGGGCTGTGTGCCAACAGCCGTCTCGCCCGGCCCACCCAGCGCCAAGAAGGGTTCGACCTCTTCCCAGCCACCTTCGCTGCCAGCGCCAATGAGTAGCAAGTCGCGCGAGCAGCCCTCGGGAAGCGAGGCAACGTAGATCTGCGGCGAGGCCGATGCGGTTTCGCTTAGCAGGACCAGAAGTGCGAGAGAAGCGATAAGGCGGAGTGCCACACCTCGTAGTTGTCGCCGCAGTATCGTTCGTTCAAGTACCGCGACGGATTTAGACATTGCCGCCGATCGCTGGGGCTAAATGCCTTCGTTGGCAAACGTATTGCAGCTCGGTACCGAGCCTTGGTCGTAGCCGCGCTGAAACCACTCTCGACGCTGCGCCGAGGAGCCGTGTGTCCACGATTCGGGTCGCACCTTACCGGTTGCCTGTTTTTGTAGGGTATCGTCGCCAATTGCCATCGCCGCAGTAAGAGCTTCTCTTAGGTCTCCAGTTTCGAGGAGGTTGCGCTTGGCGGCATCGTGCGCCCAAATCCCTGCGTAGCAATCCGCCTGCAACTCAAGAAGCACGCTGAGCTCGTTCTTTCGCGAAGGCGTTGCAGCCTGTGCGCGACGCATGCGCTTGGACGTACCTAAGAGTGTTTGAAGGTGATGCCCAACTTCGTGGGCAACGACATAGGCCTGGGCGAAATCGCCAGCAGCCTTAAATCGAACAGCGAGGTCATCGAAGAACGCTGTGTCCAAATAGAGTTTGTGATCCCCTGGGCAGTAGAACGGCCCGGTTGCCGAACTTGCGAAACCGCATGCCGAGTCGACACCATTTCTAAAGACAACCAAGACCGGTGCTTCGTATGGAGTCGAGCCACTGGAGAGCCGCTTGGTCCAAACCGTTTCCATGTCGTCGATGAGGAATGAGAGAAAACGCATGCTCTTCTCATCTTCGGGTGAAGATTGCGCGGGCGCATTGGTTTGTTGCGAAGACGCTTGTCCACCGCCACCGCCACCGCCACCGCCGATGCCGAAGGTCTCGAGCAGATCCGTTCGACCAAGGACTGCAGCAATCAAAACGATAACGATGGTGCCAGCGCCCAACTTGCCTTTGACGCCCTTACCACCGCTGGCTCGTGCGCCGCGCCTGTCTTCGAGGTTCTTGCTGCGGCCTTTGTCCGTCCATCGCATGGCGCGAGTGTGCCAGAGATTGGCGATTGTCGTTTGGGCATCGGCATTGACGGAATGGCACACCGCCCAATGCCCGTTTGTCAGTCCTGCAATCGAGGGCCAGAGTGTCACGGCCAAGTGCTTGCAAAGACGCTCTGCGGGCTTGGCATCAAGATTGTAATGCTATCGGGTGTGCGCTCGTATCGATGGCTCTGGAAGCTTGTCTCCCCAATTACGGTGGTGGTTTGCTCGGTTTTTGTGGCCAATGCGATGGCAAACGTTATCTCCGAACAGGCATTTCCCGAAGAGCGTATGGCCGCAGCCGTTCGCTCGCAGCCGGCGAAGAGCACAGCGCCAACAAAGGCGCGATCCAAAGATTCAAGCCCGGTCATTACGCGCAATATGTTCTGTAGCACCTGCATTGGCGGTGCGGACGAGCTTGCTTTGCTCGCACTTGGCGGAACTCGAACGATGCTGCCACTGCGCCTTATTGCCACAAACATTTCTACGCTGGAAACCGAGTCCTTTGCCTCGGTGGTGAACACGGAGAATCAACGGCAAGGCGCTTACCGAGTTGGAGAGGAAATTCCCGATGCGGGAATCGTGCATGTCATCGGTCACGACTACGTCGACTTTCAAGTGGAGGGCAGCGGCGAGTTGCAGCGCGTGAATTTCGATTCGGCCAACGTTGCAACAAAGAAGGCAAACCAGCGAGCGGCTGCCAGCAGCAGCCCCAATGCGCTTGCGAGCGAATATGTTCGTTCGATAAGCGATACCCACTTTGAGGTCGACCGCGACTTGATAAGCAAGTTGCAATCAAGTCCTCATCTGGCGGGCGCTAGAGCCATGCCGGTACACAAGGATGGCGCGATGACCGGCGTGCGTCTATCTGCAGTTCGCAACAAGGGGCTGGCGTATTCGCTGGGGCTGCGAAGCGGCGATACCGTATTGGCAGCCAATGGCGTGAAGCTCTCGTCACTTGAGGCCGGCCTCGAACTTATGGGGCAACTCTCAACCCGGGACCACTGGAACATCGAGATCGAGCGCAAGGGAAAGCCGATTCAGCTGCAAGTCGATTTGCAGTAAATGTCGCCATGCGGCTGGTGTGCTATTACAAAGCGGTCGCATGACGCACCAAACTCACACATCGAAGTATGCAACAGCGCGCACGTGGTTAGCGACCCTGTTGGTAATCGCGCCGCTTAGTATGGCGGCTGTTGGATGCAGCAGCAGCACAAGCACTCTTGACGATGTTGAAGCGCTAAAGGCAAAGGTCTGCGCGTGCGAGGACGCCGCCTGCGTTGCGGAGCTGAAAGCATCATCGAAAGGCCTTGAGCAGAAGCTCTCCAAGCTCACCGGCGATGAGATGGATAAGGCGCTCAAGCTTGCGGTCGAGATGATGGAGTGCGCAACGAAACTCGGTGTGCCTGCCGACGGGCTCTAAGGCGTGCTTGGTGGTTCGACCGCACTAAACTCGAGCGCTGAAATCGTGCGTACCGAGCCCGAGTCGACTGCAGTGCAGATGCGACGAAGCTGTAGCCCTGGCTGCGCTCCTGGCTTGTAGCTGCAACACTCGCGTGCACAGCGTTGTGAACCCGAAGCTTGGATTGTTGGCTTCTCCGACATCCACTCAGAAAATCCCTCAAACCCAATAATGATTGTTTTCTCTTCGCAAGATCTAGCCTTGCACCCACTTGGGCGATACTTCATGGAAACGCGGCCGCGGGGCGAGAAAAGATTTTGAAGTAGGGTGAGAGTTCCGCTGCGCATTGCGTCGGCCGCCAGAAACCCTGTCTCATTTGGCGATGGCTGCAAAACGCGAACGTCGCCTGTGATGGCTTGGAACTCAGAAGAATTCCATGCACTCTCCCACTCGGTATCCGAGCGCGCCCGGATCAGGCGTCCAAGGCAAACCGGGCATCCAGCTTCTTTGAGTTGCGCAAGAATCGCCAAGCCCTCGTGGGTCTCGCCTGCAACCGCAAGCAGACACGCATAATTGTAGCGCGCCAAGATGTGGCCTGGATCGGCCTCGATCGCGCTTGCGTAGGCGCTGTACGCTTCTTCAAACGACTCGGCTCGGTGCAGCTTGAGCGCCCGCTTGTGGAGGCGCTTGGCGGTTTGCAGATCATCGTCGGGCACTGCTGCGAGGTTAAGCTTTGGAAGGGCGTCGGCGCGAGGCGTCGGCTTGCGTTGCCGCTCAGGCAGAGGTGCAACAGGGGAAGCATCCTCGAGCACGACCGGCACACGCTCAACCTGTGCTGTGACGAGAGGCTGCTCTCTAGGCGTTTCGCGCAACGCGAAGTAGGCTGTAAGCGCGACAGAGGCGACGAGCAGTACCGGCATCGCCCACCGCCCAATACGCCTCGGCGCGGGTTGGCGAACCTGGCTAACGTCGACGCTCCCTGCGGTATTGCGAAGCGTCGTACCTCGCGTGTTGTGAACGGGGAGTGTGCCCACGGCGGTCTGGGCCATTGGGTCAAACGAGTCTTGGCCTGACGCCGGTGGAACCTGGGTTGGGCTTCGAATGCCGCTCGATAGAACTCCAAAACTCGCCGAATCGATTTTGGCGATGGCCATTTCTCCAGAGGGAAATCTGTCTTCCGGCGCTTTCGCAAGCAGGGTTGCGACAAGAGCCTCAAGCTCTATCGATGTCGGTCCGAGTTTTTCTGAGAGCGTAGGAGGAGCATCGCGCATGTGTGAGGCCATGAGCTCGCCGAGGGCAGTGCCCGTAAACGGCGGACGGCCAGTGAGAAGCTCAAAAAGCATGACGCCAACAGCGTAGAGATCGGTTCGCTGATCACACTCTCCGGCGCCCCGACACTGCTCTGGCGACATGTAGACCGGCGTGCCCATAAGCGCTCCGGCGCGGGTCGTGACCATATCTGGGCCGCTATCGCTTTGAAGTTTTGCGATTCCGAAATCGAGAAGCTTGATTCGCTCTCCGCCAGGCACGTCGGCATCTGGGACCAAGAAGATGTTGTCGGGCTTTAGGTCGCGATGCACGATGCCCATGGCGTGTGCCGCCGAAAGCGCCGAGAGAATTTGCCGGGTAATGGCAAGCGCTTCATCGCCAGAGAGCCTGCCCCTGCGATGCAAACGTTCGGCGAGTGACTCGCCTTCGAGGTAGTCCATGACAATAAAGGCAGCGCCATCATCACGGATGCCAACGTCGAAGACACTCACGATTCCGGGATGAGAAATGGCACCAGCTGCGCGAGCTTCGTTGAAGAATCGCTGAACCATTTCGCCGTTGCTGCTGAGACTTGCGTGCAGAAACTTTACGGCAGCCTTGCGACCCATGACTGTGTGCTCGGCGAGGAAGACGACTCCCATGCCGCCTTCACCGAGCTTTGCTGTCACGCGATACCCGCCGACGACCTCACCAATCATGTGAGAACTCTACAAGCCGCAGAGGGCGAGGAGGTTAGGGCTTTGCCCCAAAGGCCCCAGTACGCGCGATTTCTGGAGCCAATGAGCCCTAGTAGCTCCGGGCCGAAGTGTTGCATCTGGCTGAATACAATGACCTTCCGACGACCTCTCGATGGCCTCGCACTTGCTTTACTATGCGGCATGCTCACCTCGTGGCACACGTGTATCGCACCTCTCACTTCATTGCTCCTCGTGGCCTGCGCTCCGCAACTCGATGACGCTGGTGGAGGGGGAAGCTGTGCGAGCTGTGACGAGGGCGCAGACTTGGTGCCGATTCTTGGCGACGAGACCCCGTGGTATCGCTGCTGGGTTGATGAGGACACCGAAGAGACGGACGAGTTCTTTCGACAAGATTATGTGTTCTGCGAGATGACTCCACCTGCTCATACGCTCGGAATTCAATACATCTCGGTCCAGCTTTTTACGGCGGACGGCGGCATCGCGGAAGTGATGCTAAGCGCCGACGAACCTCTCGCTGTGGTCAAAAAGGTAAACGGACCTGCATACCCTCTTGAGGTTCAGACGACAGTTCACGTCACAAACTTTGAGCAGGCTTTTAACTACCAAGGCATCAACGTCGATTACAAAACGTCTCACACGCTTGAGCGCAACGCACTTCCCACCAAGGATCTTCCTCTGGTGGTGACTCAGCCATTTGACCTTTGGCCCGTCGAAGTTACCGTGGCAACTCGGGCGGTTTCACTTGCCTTCGATAGCTACACCTTGGAGCTTATGGGTGGTTTGCAAGTGGACGACGCGAGCAGCCTGGACGTTACAATTCGCAGCCAAAGCAGTGGCCGAGAGAACGACGTCATGAAGCTCTTACTACCCGTGGCATCGCAAGCCGCAGTGACAAGCTTTAGCGGAACCGGGCAGTTTTACCGCGACTCATTGCCGTTCACGATTGATGGTCCAGGTCGCTACCTGGCTGACTCGGACGGTCTTCAGGCGCTCTAGCGCTCTACACGAGAGCGAATTGCAAGTTCACACTCGTCTTGTCGGCGCTTATGACAAGTCCGAATGCGTCGTCAAGTAACTCATTTACGTTGGCCACAGCTGTCGATGCAGCTAGCTCGCTGCCGCCTACGACGTCAAATCGCATGCAGAACGCACCACTGCTTTGCGTTGTTGACATGCGAATTGGGCCAGCGCCGCGAGGATGTTTGCCTAGGGAAAGTTCTGACAGTGACGCTGTTAGGATGGCGACCACGATGGCGCTTGGTGCCAGGACCTGTAGCATTGGTGGCAGATGTGCCCACTCGACGCCACCGAGGAGTTTTATATGATGGTCCGCCAATCGTCCCGCGGAAATGATGCAGGAGGTTAGATTGGTATCTGGGCGCAGGGCCAGAAGGGACTCCATGCCTTGCACCCCCTTGTGCACGCGTTTCGCCGCTTTGTTAAGTTCGTGAGCGGCCTCCCGTAGGTCCTGAAGTGTGGACGCTATATCGGGTAGTGCACCCAGTGCGCGCAGGCGAGCTTCATCGCTGAGGTCGGCTTTTGTTAGGGCTGCTAGCGACTCAAGTTCTGTGACCGCAGTCGAGACGAATCCAGGAGCCGTCACAAGCACCACAAGAGCGTTTCGAATGTCGGAGAAGGCTGGGTCCGCAGCCTTTCCGAGCAACTCGAACGATGGCCGCTGCTCGCTCGCGAGTTCGGTTAAACGCGAAGAAGCCCGCTTGGCAATAACGCGTAGTTTCGCAACATCTTGGGGAGTGAAGGCGCGTTGCACAACGTCGAGACCGCACATCGATCCTACGACGGTGTCACCGATTGTGACAGGCACGCCAACATACGATTCCAGACCGTATCGATGAACCAAATCTTGCGGAATTCGCTCATCGGTAGCAGCGTTCGAAACCAGCACGGGCATCTCATCGCGCACAACAAGCTGGCAAAACGATGTTGCTCGATCGGTGGCTTTTGTGGCCTCAAGCTCCGGAGGTAAGCCATAGCTTGCGCGGAAATGCTGGGTGCGCCGCAGGACCAACGAGACCAAGGCCATTGGAGTCTTGAGCATCTCGGCAGCTTGAGCCGCAAGCTCTTGCAAAATCGGATCGGCTTCGAACGAGAGAACATTTCCCGTGAGCTTGTCCAGGTACTCGACCGAGTCGCCCAGAGTGTCGATACGGCTTTGCATGCGTTCAGTGTACAGAGCGCATCGGAAACGACTGCAGGAAATCCGGCAGGACTCCATATTAGACTACTTCAGGAGGGCTTTGGCCTGTCGTAGCACCACTTTGACGCTATGTCCGCCCTCGGCCCACATGTGTACAACACCATCTTTGTCGATGAGCACGAGGGTAGGTGTGACCTTCGCTCTGTAGGCCCGCGACACTCGGCCCCGAGGATCATGAGCGATTGTAAGCCCCGTCTTGGTCTTGCGAAGGTAGCGCAGAACGCGGCTTTTGCGTTGTGCAGTGATGCCGAGTACGACGACGTCCTTGGCGTTCTGCGCAGCAAATTTTGCGAGGGGCGGATGGGTTTTCTTGCACCAACCGCAGTAGGTGGCCCAAAACTCAATGATGACCACCTTGCCCTGTAGGTTGGCCAGGGCTCCGGGGTTCTCACCCTGAAGTACTTCTAGGGAAAACTCTGGTGCCTTGGAACCGACCTCTTGGGCAAACGCTTTGGTGGTGACTCCAAGTGCAAGCACCAGTGTGCAGACGAGAATTTGTAGAGCCGATACACGCATTCGCATCGTTACTACGTGGCGAGCCGAAAGGAGTTACCTAGGGCGCGGTAATCTCAGAGTCGAAATCGTGGCGATCGATACACCAGGTTTCACCCCCTGGCACAACGGTGGTCTCCAGATCTGCGGCACTGATGGTGACTTCGGCGAATACCGCGTTTTCGATTGTTCCTTGAAACGAAGTGCCAGCAGCGCCAAGCGCTGTGATCGAAGCTGTGCCTTCTTGCACCAAAAACGCTTTGCCGTCAGAGCAGCGAGCCGACTCGCAATTGCGGCGCGCCACCAAGCAGGTGTGGCAGTCCCGAAGATTTTCTCCGTCAAAGACCAAGTTGTGTGGTCCGTCGGTCGCTCCAAAGGGAAAGTAGAAATCAAAAGTGAGTCGTTCGATGTTGGGAGCTGAGCCAGCCGTGGCGGTGTAGAAGAGAACGCCGAGTTCGTCGTCGCGCTCGGTTGAGTTTGCCTCGGCGACAAGCCCTGTGTGGGTACAGGCAGCTGCAGCATCGAATTGCACGGCGGCATCAAACTCGGGGGCGGCGGCATCGGGAGATTGGGAGCCATCGTCATCTCCGCCTCCGCAGGCGAGAAGAACAACAGTACTTATGGTGAGTGCGAGGCGCATGATCATCGGCTTGCCACGGAAGAGTTTACCCAGCGGGCGCGTGCGTCGCCAAGACCGCGAAAGACAGCTTCATCGACGAGAGCAATTTGTGCGGTGCTATCTCCGTGTACAGCGAGGGCAAGATGGTTGCCCGGTGATACGGGAGCTTCGCCAAAGGTCGGGTCTACCTGAATCCACGCATCGCCGTGGCGAACCGCAACCCAGCGGTGCCGAAAGAGCTTCTTGCCATCGAGACGAAAGCCGGTGACGAGCTTTGCTTCGATTCCCTGTTCTGCTGCGAGGTCGACAAAGAGTGTCGAATGCGCTGTGCAATCGCCTCGGCCCAACTTGAGGGCGTCATCGCCTCCGGCACCTGGAGCGTCGTGGGCGTCTTTAAGCAAGGTATCAACTTCGCGGGTGAGTTTGGCGACCTTCTTGCTCACTGTCGCAGGTTCACTGTCAAATTGAATGCGCCATCCGCCTTCTCGCAAACTCACGGATTGGCCACCGATGGCTGGTGGAGGCTGGCGAGCGGCATTTTCGACGACTAAGACATTTCCCGAACCTCGCACCGGAATGGTGCTTGTTCCGGGGAGCTCTGGCGGCGTGAACGATTCTTTTAGTCGTGCAGCACCAACGCGAACAGAGCCGGTCGAGCCGGTTGCGGCACGCACGAGAGCGCCGTCTTTGGCGAGCACAAGGTTTGTCTCAATATCGCCCCACTTGGTCGTCAGCGTCGCTTTGCCGCTGCGGCCTTCGTGGCTTAGGTTCATGTCTGTGACCGCAAAGCCGTAGCCAGCGAGCAGCACTTTGCTTTGAAAATCTGCGGTGCCGTTCCTACCAACTAGGTAGGGCACAAGCTCTAGCGGTACCGCATCGGCAGGAGCTTCGCGAACCGCTTCGCCTTCAAGAGCAATAACCCACGCTCCGCTATCGGCGCGCAAAGCGCTTCCGGTTCGAACGACGGCACCCGCTCGGGCTCGCAGTTCAACGCGCGTCGCATGCAGTTGCTGGTCAGCGTGAATCACGATTTCGGTTTCGCTCTCCACCGGCACGCCGCCTCGCATAACGCGAATCTCTTCGGTGCGAATAATTCGTACACCGGAGGCGCTGCGATGAAATCGCTCGCGCGCTTCGCCGATGCGCTTGCCCTGCCACGTTAAGTAGTAGTTACTGGTGTGGAGGGCTGGGCCAAGCGCGGCGGTCGCTTCAGCATCTTGTGTCTCGCCAAGATTGGGCCGGTCGCGTGCGGTCTCTTCCCACAGAACATCGATGTCCATATCGTCAATGTTGCGCTTGGGACTGGCTGAGGTGCAGGCGGCTGCTGCAAGAGCAGCCGAGAGCAAGACGATGGGGAGAAGCCTACGCATCCGGCAATTCTAGGTCGCCCAAGCTTGGTGGGCCAAAAACTGACGATTTATTACCAGCTTAGCGACTCGCCATTGGTGTGCCAAAACCCGCCCGAATTCGCGAGGTTAAGCTCTTCGATGCGGGCAAGCAGGCCCGCGGCCGACTCGCTGGCGTTAATTAGGCCGTTTCCGCCCGTCATCTCGGTGCGAACAAAGCCCGGGTGGAGCAGGGCGACCGCGATGCCTTTGGGGCGAAGGTCGACTGCCAAGCTCGCGCCGGCAATGTTTAGCGCGCACTTCGACATTCGGTAGCCGTACTGCCCGCCCGAGGTATTGTCACCGACCGAACCCATGCGGCTGGTAATCAGCGCAACCTTCGAGCCCTCTTTCAAGTTTGGCAGGAGCGCTGTGGTGATGCGGAGTGGCCCGAGGCTGTTGATCTCAAATTGTGCGCGCATCGAGTCAAAGTCCAAACTGTCAAGCGAGTTGCTTTGCAGGATGCCTGCGCAGTTGATGAGCAGGTCAATCGACTTGCCTTCGAGCGCCTTTGCCAACGTTGCAGCGCCCTCATCTGCGCCCACGTCAACACCGCTCACGACTTCGACGTCCATCTCATCGAGCTGTGGTGAGGACTTTCGGCACGCGCCGATGACGCTCCAGCCCGCTGCTTTAAGGGCCCGGCTTAGCTCTAGCCCGATGCCGCGATTTGCTCCTGTGATGACTGCGCATTTCATGAGCCGAGTATAGTCAGGCGATGGGCGGTCGCCACCAACTCAGAGCAATGAAAGACGGTTTGAACAAGCGCGCGATTCGCCGATTGGGCGAGAACCTATCGAAAGCGCATACCAGGTTTGATGTGGAAGGATTTGTGACGGCCGCGTTGCAGGGCATCGAGAGCCTGGAACTCAAGGCTCGCGTTACTCATATCGCCACCGTGATGGGCGAGTTCTTGCCCGAAGATCGACGCGAGGCCATTCGCGGGCTGCTGAGCGCGATTCCTCACTGGGACCGGGGATCGGCGGACGATAATCTGCGAGGCTTTGCAACCTGGCCAGTCTTTGTCTTTGTGGAAATGCATGGATTGGACATAGGCGACTATGCGCTTCGCGCTTTGGGAGAATTGACGCATCTCTTTACTGCAGAGTTTTCGGTTCGGCCTTTTATTGAGAAGAATCCCGAGATGGCGATGGCTGTGATCCAGGAGTGGACAAGGCATCCCAAAGAGGACGTTCGCCGCCTCGCATCCGAGGGCATTCGCCCGCGACTGCCTTGGGCCGGGAAACTAGCGCTCTTCGTTCAAGATCCAGCGCCGGTTGTTAGTGTTCTCGATACACTGATTGATGACGACGCGCTCTATGTGCGCCGCTCGGTCGCCAACTGCCTTTCGGATATTGCGGCGGATCATCCCGACCTCGCGATTGCGACCTGCAAGCGTTGGCTTGCCAAACCCACCGAGTACCGAAGGTGGATTGCAAAACGGGCGACGCGCAATCTTATTAAGTCGGGACATCCCGAAGTGTGGGCCTTGCATGGGTTCACCGCCAAGCCCGATGTCGAGGTCGCTCAGTTGCGCATTGACCCGCAGACGGTCTCGATGGATCAGAGTTTTTCTATTTTCTTCGAGCTTGTGTCCAAGGCACGGGTCGAGCAGCGTCTCGTGGTCGACTTTGTTGTGCATCACGTGAAGGCGAAGGGGGCGCCCAGCCCAAAGGTCTTCAAGCTGTGTGAACTCGCCTTGCAAGCCGGCCAGATTGTGCCTCTGCAAAAGAGGCACACGTTTCGCACCATCACTACGCGTCGCTACTACCCGGGGCCTCACCGAATCGAGATTCAGATTAATGGGGAGCGCTACGCCGAGGCCTTTGTCACGCTGGCCATCTAGCGATTTTCGATTTTCGTTCCTTTGGCTAGCAACCATTTCTGTCGCGCCCCGATACAGGGGGCGAATTCGGCAGAGACGCCGTCTAGAAGGAAGAAAACCGATGAACATCTCAAATAAAATCATACTCCTAGGCTCCCTCATGCTCGGCTCGCTCGCGGGCTGCGATACACCGGTCGAGGACTGCGTCGAAACTGGGTGCCAAGCGTCTCCCGACAAGGCCGATGAGTCTGGAAGCGGAGCCGACTTGGGGCGCTTTGAACTCGAACTCCAAGTCGTCGGCGAGGGCCGAGTCTTTGTGGACGGCGAGGCCTGCACCACAGCCCAAGGAATCTGCAATTTCGATCGCCTTGTCGGGGCGGAAATCTCATTGCAGGGCGACTTCTCATTCACGGCACAAACTAGCGATGACGTTCAAGAGGGACGCTGCACCAGCGAGAGGGCCTGCCTCGTAGTCGCGCAACACGATGTCCTAATCGTGGCCGATGTCGAAAGCGATTCGTTTCCCGGCACGGCTCCGGATCACGAGCTTGCTGGTCTCGCTCCTGAACAACCCGGCATTGTGATCGACGTCTTTGAGACGGTCTACAGCCGCAACAAATTGACCCTAGGCCAAGGAGGTGCGATCGAGAACTAGAGAACTGTGCGCACAGCCTTAGTGCACGAGTGGTTTCATAAATCGCGGCGTCAGGAATTCTCTTGGCGTCGCGATTTCCTTTTGCGCCTTGCAGTGGGAAAATTGCGAGCAACGTACGTATGTCTAAGCACAAGCTCGATCGGGAAGAGATCATGTCGTTTTTGCTCGGGGAACTCGAGGAAGCCGAGACCAGTCGCATTGAGTCGATGTTTCTTTTGGATCCCACATATTCCGAGGCAATCGAAAAGGCAAAGAGCCAGCTGTATGAAGAGTACAAGTCCGGCCGGCTAAGCCCTGCGCAATCCGGGCGCTTTGAGAAGCGACTGCTGCCAGACCTCGACGAAGATAAAAAGAAGTTTCAGGCGATGCTGGATCGCAACGAAGAGATTCGCAAAGGCGGCGTCGATGCTGGCTCGAGTGCGTCGACAAGCACGAAAGCTGTTGCCAGCGCACCTTCTGCAGGCAGCTCGTCAAGTTCCAACGCAGTCGTGGCTAGGCTGCTCGTAGTCGCAGTGCTCGCCGTCGGAGCTGCTGCCGCGGTGGTCTTCATGAAAGGAAGCAGCGAAGAGGTGGCCACAGAAACGGTCTCTTTGCCCATGTTCTCGGTGAAAGGCCAATCTCAGTTGATCGTCTTGCCGCGGGGCGCGCGGGTTGAATTAGAGCTTCCGCTGCCTTCTGGAACGTCTTCTAAGAACTTTGCTGTCGCTGCCTACAACGACGGCTCGGAGTCGCTGTGGAGCGCAACGCGGGTTGGCGACGTTGTGCACGTAGAGGTCGAGCGCAAGGCGATTGCCACCGGTCGCTACGACCTTGAGTTGCGAACGAATGACGCGGCCGAAGCCACGGTTGTCGGGTACTACTCGTTTCAGAAGTAGCTACCGGCACCTACTCCTGAGCGGGCGGCTTCGGGAGCCGGCTTTGCCTATTCGGGCTGTGCACTCGCTTCGGGCGCTGCGCTTGCTTCGGGGGCAGGTTTTGCTTCGGGCGCTGCACTTGCTTCGGGGGCAGGTTTTGCTTCGGGCGCTGCGCTTGCTTCGGGGGCAGGTTTTGCCTCGGGCGCTGCGCTTGCTTCTTGCGTCGCTTCCTCGGCCGTCGGGTCTTCTGGCACTTCGATCAGTGGCTCATGGCCGTGAAGATGCCGAAGCCAATATGGAAAGACCTCGGCGAGTTCAAGCGCGATTTCCTTTGGCAAGACGCAGTGCGAGAGCCCGTGATTTGACATAAAGGAGCTGATTGCGGTTTTGCCATTCTTAAGCGAGGCAACGGTCGCCGCGGTTAGGTAGAGACGCCCGATGCGCCCAGTCGACGTTACAAAGTTAAACGTCTGATCGTCGGGCAGGGGAATCGTTCGCTCTTTGTCATCGAGGCGACTGTGCGCAACAATCTTTCGAATGCGATCGTAGGCCTCGCCGCGTCCCATGGCTTTGAGTTCGTCGACAGAGCTGCGCGGTTGCCCGCCCTTGCCACGCCCTTTGCCACCTTGGTGGTTTCGATTCTTTGCTTGGCCGCCATTGCCTTGGCTGCTGTTGGATCGGCTTTGGCCGCCATTGCCTTGTCCGCTGTTGGAACGACCTTGGCCGCCTCTGTTCTGACCGCCCTTGTTCTGGCCGCCCTTGTTCTGGCCGCCCTTGTTCTGGTTGTTGCCACGAGGAGGCCCCGATTTGCGCTGCTGGGCTTTTGCCTCGCGCGCTTCTTTGGCCTTGGCTTCTTTTTCGTCGAAGGCTTTCACCTGTTCGGCGGTCACAATGCCAGCAGCAGCGAGTTGGGCTTTGAGGTCGAGCACGCGCATAGCCTACTGTGAATTTGGCGGCGATCGCTAGGGTGAGGTTCGGCGTATACTGCCTGGGTGACCAACCGAGATTCCGAAGTAGCCGCGCACCAACTCGCCGATGCCGAGGGCAAGCCAACTCGAGATAGGCCTTGGATCTTCCGCACGTACGCCGGCCACACCAGTGCGGCAGCGTCAAATCGGCTCTTTCGAGAGAACCTGAGTCGCGGTCAAACCGGGCTTTCGATCGCCTTCGATTTGCCGACGCAATGCGGCTACTCCTCGGATCATCCCATGGCCAAATCGGAAGTTGGCAAAGTTGGCGTGCCGGTAAATAGCATCGACGACATGCGGCTGCTTTTCGACGGGCTCTCACTCGAGGAGACCAATACCTCGATGACAATCAATGGCACCTCGATGTGGCTGCTGGCGATGTACATCGCGCTGGCTCGCGAGCGCGGCGAGGACGAGAGCAAGCTTCGCGGCACCACGCAAAATGACATTGTCAAAGAGTACTTGGCCCGCGGCACATACATATTTCCGCCAAAGGCGAGCATGCGTCTCATCGCCGAGATGTATGAATTCACCGTTGAGAAGATGCCCAAATGGAACGCCTCCAACGTTTGCTCGTATCACTTGCAAGAAGCTGGAGCGACGCCCGAGCAAGAACTCTCCTTTGCCCTCGCAAATGCCATTGGCACACTCGATTTGCTTAAGGAACGTGGACGTTTCTCCTCAGAAGAATTCGAACGTTGTGTTGGCCGGGTTTCCTTCTTCGTAAACGCCGGGATTCGCTTTGTCGAAGAGATGTGCAAGATGCGCGCATTTGTCCAGCTGTGGGAAGAAATCACCACCGAGCGCTACGGCGTGAAAAACCCTCGCAACCGGCGCTTTCGCTATGGCGTGCAAGTGAACAGCCTGGGCCTCACCGAGAACCAACCCGAGAACAATGCATGGCGCATTGTGATGGAAAGTCTTGCTGTCACGCTAAGCCGCAAAGCTCGGTGTCGCGCGCTGCAGCTTCCGGCGTGGAACGAGGCGATGTCGCTACCTAGGCCTTGGGATCAGCAGTGGTCACTGCGGCTTCAACAAATCTTGGCTTACGAGACCGACCTTCTCGAGTACCCCGATCTCTTTGACGGCTCGTTGGTTGTCGAATCGAAAACCGCAGAGCTTGTGAATGCGGCCCGCACCGAAATTGATCGCATTGTCGAGATGGGCGGCGCGAGTGCGGCGATTGAAAGCGGCTACCTAAAGTCTGAGCTGGTGCGATCGATGGCTGCCAAGCGAAGTCGCATTGAAGGCGGCGCTGACGTCGTTGTTGGGGTAAATCGCTGGACTGAGGGCATCCCATCACCACTCACCACGGGGGCCGATGGCGGTCTCTTTCAGATTGATGCAGAAGAAGCCTCGGCGACCATGGCATCGCTTGAGCGCACCCGACGCGAGCGCGACCCGGAGGCGGTTGCAACGACGCTCGCTGCCTTGTCGAGCGCTGCAAAGAGCGGCGAATCGCTAATGGAGCCAAGCATTGCCTGTGCGGTTGCGCGCGTGACAACCGGCGAGTGGTCCGAGGCCTTGCGAGAAGTCTTTGGCGAATATCGAGCAAGCACCGGAGTTGCTGGACAGCACCTCGCATTGCCGACGGCTGCACAATCAGGTCTTGGCGCACGAGTGGCGGCCTACGTAAAACGCACCGGGCATCGGCCGCGTCTCCTCGTTGGCAAACCCGGCCTCGATGGCCACTCAAACGGCGCCGAGATGATCGCGGTTGCAGCCGCCGATGTTGGCTTTGAAGTTGTGTACGCCGGCATTCGTTCGACAACAGAAGAACTCGCACAAACGGCCTTGCAAGAGTCGGTCGACATCATTGGCCTCTCGGTTCTTAGTGGCTCGCACTTAGAGCTTGCCGAGGAGTTTATGGAAGGCCTGCGAAAGCGTGGCATCGCAGGCGACGTACACGTCGTTCTCGGTGGCATCGTGCCCGCAGGCGACGTGCCCAAACTGCTCGAATTGGGGCTATCTCGCGTGTTTACGCCATCTGACTACCAACTAGGGGAAGTGCTTGCGAGCCTGATGGATTTGCTCGAGTAAACTTCGTGCCGGCTTTCTAGCTCTGACTACGAGCTCGGGGACGGGGGGACGGTGTCATCCCGACCTCAACGAGCTCGGGGACGGGGGGACGGTGTCATCCCGACCTCATCCCGACCGGGGAACGTTCTCACGCTCATCATCCCCATCATCCCGACCCATCATCCCCATCATCCCGACCGGGGAACGTTCTCACGCAACCACGCCCGAGATTTCTCGATACGTGGAGCATGAAACCCCGACGGATTCTCAAAGGCACAACCTACCTCCTCACCCGCCGCACAACCCAGCGAATGTACTTGCTGCGCCCGTCAAAGGCGGTCAACGCGTGCATTCGATACTGCCTGGCAATCGCGCAGCGACGCTCCGGAGTCTTGGTGCACAGCGTGGTCTTTATGTCGAATCACTATCACATCATCGTCACCGACATCGATGGCAGCCTTCCCCTCTTCACCGAAGAACTGAATAAGCAGCTCGCCCGCTCTCTCAACCGACTCCATGGGCGAAGGGAAAACTTCTTTAGTTCGGGCGACCAGACAAGCCAAGTTGCGCTTGTCTCCGAGATGGATGTACTCGCAAAGACCGTCTACGCCCTCGCAAATCCAACGAAGGCAATGTTGGTCTCGCACGGTAGCGCTTGGCCAGGCGAAAGAATTTTTTGCAAAGGAGGGTACAAGGCCGTGAAGCCTAAATTCTTTTTCCGAAGCGCCGATGAGGGAGGCAAACTTCCTGATAGAGCTGTACTGACCCTAACGCCGCCGCCCATTGGAGTTCAGGAACAGCTTTGCGATGATGTGGTTCGGAAGGCCGCCTCTGCGCGTGAGAAGCAACTCCGCGACAGGGCCTACAGCAAGCGGTTGAAGTTTGCTGGTGCGGCGGCGGTGAAGGCGCAGAACATCTACAACTCGCCAAAGACGCCCGCCTCGAAGGGCGACATAAACCCGCGGGTGGCATGTCGCGACAAGTGGCGTCGAATCGAAGTGCTCTCGAGACTTGCGAGTTTCGTGACGGACTACCGGGAAAAGCGCGAGGCGTTTATTGCTGGTGATACCAGCGTCGTCTTTCCCGCGGGGACCTATCAGATGACGCGCCAATTCGGAGCGCGCTGCGAACCACTCTGAGCTTGCTGTGATCTCACGGTCTGACGCTCGCTAGGTAGAAGCCTCGGCGGGCATCGCTGCGTCCGGACCTTGGGGCGAGGGGAAAACCGACGCCTTTTAGCGCTTGAAATGGCAGTCCCGCCCCGAAGAAGACGCTGCAAAGCCCGGCCTGAGCTCGAAGGAGCCCTCCTCGAAAAAAGGTTCCTCGGTCGGGGGAAGAAAGGGAAGAAACGCCCGTTTCTGGCGTTCGTCGGGGAAGAAACGCGCGTTTCTGGCGTTCGCAGCCACTCCAGCACGCTCGTTGTCAGCGGGCAGCAGCTCCTAGATTGACGCGCGTAGTTTGGGGGGCATAGAGTGCGCGGCTGGAGACTCTTATGGCCCTAGCCGACCTTTTTCGACCAAAACACAAGCACAGTAATTCCAATGTTCGAGCCGCAGCAGTGGCGGCGATGGACAGGGACAATATGGACCTCTTGGTCGAGGTGGCAGAGCGCGATCGGGATTCGGCGATTCGCAAGTCAGCGATTGCCAAGATTGCCGACCCCGACATTCTCGCCAAGGTCGCCGAGTCGCAAGATGATTCCAAGTTGCGCGACTATGCGATTGGGCTGGCGCTTAAGAGCTGGCTTGCCGACGCAATTGGCAGCGAGGATGAGGCCGTTGCAAAGGCGGGCTTTAACCATGTCGCTGCACACGGCGGTGATAAGGCAATCGCCGACGTCGCTGGCCTTGCAAAGTCTGCCGATGTTCGCGCCCAGGCCCTCTCAAGGCTCGAAGATGAACGCGCACTTATGCAGGTGGTTCGCAAGTCGAGCCACGCCGACGAGTGGAATGCCGCAATGGCTCGCATCGAAGATCCGCAACTGCTTCGCAGTATCGCGATCGACGAGAAGCGCAAAGATGTTGCCATGGTGGCGCTTGATCGCATTCGCGATGAGGCAATGCTCGAAGAAATCGTAGCCAAGGCTAAGAATAAATCGGTTCGCACCAAAGCCAAGCGCAACAAGGCAGAGCTTGCGAAAAAGAACGCTCCGGTCTCGACGGTTTCCGACGAAGAGAAGCGCGCCCGGGCCGAGCGCTCGCAGCTTGCGCGCGAAGTGGAAGAGCTTGCTGGCGGCGATGAGTGGATTGCCTCCCGCGAAGCTGTCGATGCGGCCGAAGCTCGTTGGCAAGAGCTTGGCACCGCAAGCGATAAAGTCGAGAAGCGCTTTGCCAAGGCGCTAAAACGCTACAATAAGAATCACGCCATCTACGGCGCTGCTGCTGCGGAAGCTGCTCGCAAGGGCGAGGCGGCTGCAAAGGCCGAAGAAGAGCGCCAAGCCCGCGTCGAAGCGCCACCTGCGCCAATCACGAGCGTCTCTGCGGAAACCGCCGCTGCGGGCGTTGAGACTTCTTCTGAGTCTCCGCCAAGTGCCTCGTCTGAAACCGGCACTACCGAGACTGCAAGCCCAGTGGTAGTAGCAACGAACACAGCTGCGGATCTAGAAGCCGAGGACAAGCGCCTTGACAACCAAGACGACCTCGAGCGTCTTTGCGAGGACCTTGAGGAACTGGCTAAGACCGATCAGATGAAGGGCTTTGACCGAGTTCTTAAGGATTCGGATCGAGCGCGCCGCAAGATTGGCCCACTTCCCAAGGCAGTCGAAGACACGCTTCGCGAACGCTACGACGCCGCTCGGCGCGAAGCAGTCATTAAGCTTGGCGACCTTCGCAAGGCCGAGGATTGGAAGCGCTGGGCTGCGGTTCCCAAAATGGAAGCCATGGTGCTGCGCGCCAATGCAATCCTTACCGGAGAGGTCGAGACCAAGAATCTTGGCGAGACGCTCAAGACGCTGCAGCGCGAATGGAAAGAGCTTGGTGCTGCGCCCCGTGAGAAGGGCGAAGAGCTTTGGAAGGTCTTCAAGATTATCTGCGATGAGATTTACGAGAAGGTAAAGGGCGAGCGCGATAGTCGCAGCGAAGAGCAGCGCGCCAACCTCGTTTTAAAGGAAGCCCTCGTGGTTCGCGCCGAAGAGCTGCAAAGCTCAACCGAGTGGCAGGAGACCAGCGAGATTTTCAAAGAGCTGCAATCCGAGTGGAAGGCCATTGGAGCCGTTCCTCGCCGCAAGTCCGATGGGCTTTGGAAGCGCTTCCGGGCCGCCTGTGACGCTTTCTTTGAAGCGCGCGCTCCACACCTCGAAGAGAAATTTTCTGAGGAGGCCGACAACCTTGAGGCCAAGACCGAACTGATTAAGGAAGTCGAAGCCTTGGCAGCCAAAGAGTGCACAACGCCGGAGACACTAGAAGAGCACCTCGGTGCGATTCGAGACCTCCAAGGCCGATGGCGCGAGATTGGCAAAGTGGCTCATCGCGACTTTGCTGCGCTTAACGACGCCTATCGCGAGGCTTGCGACAAGGTCTACGCCAAGCGTTCGATTCTTGATGATGCCAAGCGCGAGGCTGAGGCTGCGGTTGTAGCCGAGCTCGAAACACAGATTAACGAGTGTTCTGACGCAGGCTGGGATACCGATGCCGCAGAGATTGCCGCTAAGGTTGTGGATGTGGTTCACAAATACCGTGAACTCGACTCCTCGATGCCAAACTACGAAGAACTCGGAATCAAGGTTAGCTCGCTTGTTCGCACGCAACTTGAGTCGGAGCCCGCGGCCTACAAGGGCACGGTCTTGGACCCAGAGCGCAGTGCAGCAGCACGCGAGAAGGTAATCGCCAAAGCCGAGGCCATGGCACCAGATGAGCCCGAAGATGACGAGGGCAAGACGCCTGAGGAAATTGCCGAGAAGCTTCGCGCCGCACTGGCCGATCGCGCTCTTGGTGGCGTGCTGTCAAAGACTGGCGGACGACCTGCCGCAGACATCGTCACCGAGCTAAGGGCCGAGTGGGCAGAAATTGGGCTTGTGCCAGGAGCTGCCGGAACTGCCCTTGCCGAGCGCTTTGAGGCCGTGTGTGCGCGACTGCTAAGCGCAGAGGGCGAGTAAGAGTTATGAGGAAGCTACTTGGAACAAGCGTCTTTGCACTGCTCGTTGCAGCCAGTGCCTGTAAAACCGACAAGCCGGCTCCAAAGAGCGGCGAAGAGGTGCCTGCATTTGAAGACCCCGAGCAGCCAGTCTACGTGCCGGTGCGACGCGCGCTAAGCGCCGAGCAACAAGCGCTGATCTTCGACTCGCCGCTTCGCACACTCACAGGCGAAGACACCTCGCTTGCGGCCTTTCGCGGCAAGACCCTGATGGTTGTGAACGTTGCATCCCAGTGCGGATTAACGCCGCAGTACGAGCAGCTGCAAAGCTTGCAGGCCAAGTACGAGACCAAGGGCTTTAGCGTTGTGGCCTTTCCCTGCAACCAATTTGGCGAGCAAGAGCCCGGCACCGACGCCGAGATTCTTGCCTTTGGCAAAGACAAGTACCAAATCACGTTTCCTCTCATGGAGAAAATCGAGACCAATGGCGAAGGCCAGCATCCAATTTACCAAGCGCTAACCGCGATTGGCGACGATGCCGATAAAGCTGGCGATGTCGCTTGGAACTTCGAAAAGTTCTTAGTCTCGGCCGATGGCGCATTTGTAACGCGAATTCGCCCGCAAGTTGCTCCAAACGACCCTGCCGTCGTCGAGTTGCTAACCGCCGAACTCGCGCGCTAACGCCACACCGGCAAACAAACGCCGCCACGCGTGCTCAACATCAGAGCACGCAAGCGCGGCCTACTTGCAGACCGGGCCTACTCGCAGACCGGAGGCCGACTCACTTCGTAGTCCCGATACTGCCCAGGAGAGCCGGTTTTGCCATCCATCGCCGCAAGCGCGATGTTGTACATCTCTCGCGCCGTCACGTAGTGCAGCGTCCAGCGATCGCCATCGTTGTACTCGTTCGCAAGAGTCTCGTGAAGCTCGCGACCTTGGGCTCCAAGCAGAACCTCGGCATTGCCCTCGGGAGCACCGTGGGTGTGAATCTTTGCAAAGACCCACTCGGGCCGGCCAGCAACGTGAATGTTCTGCGCAACCCAGCTGCGGAGTCGCTCGGGCGAGGTTGGATCGCCGGCGTCAATTGCCGAGCTTTCGATACGCACGCGGTTTTGCCCAGGACGCTTGGTTAGCGCCAGCGGCCCCGTGATCATCAAAAGCCTATCGTGCTCGCGCGTGCCCACCCTAGCTCGGGTACCACCTTCGTAGGCGCGACGTTGGCTTTGATCACCGGTGGGCCAATAAATCGAATTGACTTGGCCGGGTTGGGATTCTTCTGGTGAGGGAAAGGTGTAGTCGGCATAGCAGCCGGTTTCAAAGAGCAGCTGCATCTCGTTGTCGACGCCACACCAGCGACCATCGGCGCGAGCATTTGCCAGACACCAGTTGCCGTGGATAAAGGCGTACTGGTAGCCGCCCTCTGCGTTGCGGCTAAGGTGGCCATGGCTTGCGATCTTCTCAAGAAAGTTCGCCAGGTCAGCTCGCAGCGATTCATCGGTATCGCCATCGTGGTGCAGGTGCAGCTCGACTTCTCCGTAGCCAGCCCGCGCCAAGTCTGCAAGCGGCTCAAGGTATTCTGGCGCGTACTGCTCGCCGGGAAAGAAGAAGCTGTGCCGAGGTTTCATGCCATCGGCATCGCGATAGGGCTCGGCCATCTTGGGATAGCCGTGTTGCCAAGCCTGCACACGCGCAAGACCTTGCTCGAAGTCGGTTTCCTTGCCCCACAGCGGCTCGTAGTGGTCGCAAATGCCAAAGAGAAGATGCCTGTGACGAGGTGGACGCGAAAGCGTGCGCCGAACGAGCGATTTCCCGTAGCCGCCCAGCCAATTGGTAAAGTTCTTACTTCGAATTCTCTTTAACATCTTCGTTATCCGATCAAGAGAACACCAAGGAATCGGCTCTCAGGCATTTCATTTAAAAAGTTTAGTAGGCTTTTCTCTTGGGTTCCGTGAGCTCTGCCAACCAGCACCACACCATCCATGCACGCGGCCGCACTTGCGTGCTCGCCAAGAAGTTCAAAGCCGGTAAGGTCGACCAAGACGTGTTCAAAGAGCTGCACGCCATCGAGCAGCAGCTGCGCCAGTGCAGGAACCGCTTCACCGGCACGCTCGGCCCGATGTGGCGTGAGCAGGGCAAGCGAGCCCATGAGCCATCGAGTCGAGAAAACACTGTCCTCGCTGCCTTCATCGGACGACGAAGAAAGAGCCGCAAGGGCAGGGTAGCGAACGTTGGCATCGACGTAGGCCGCCGTTGCACCAGAGAGCTCGACAAGCGCGAGGCCAATTTGAATTGCCACCGAAGGGATTCCAACCGAATCGTCAGCGGGAATAAAGCCAATCACCTTGGTCTGTTCGGCCAGCAGTCGCCGTGCAATGCGAATGCACTCGGCGCGAACTTCTGGAGCTTCGTCGCCGGCAATGTGAATTCCCACTTCGGCAAGACGTCCTGCCTCTTCAAGCGCCGTAAAGTCCATCTCGCCTTATTGTATCGCCTTTGTGTTAGTTTGTCGGCAAGCCTGCCATGTTGCTCATTGCCGCTCTCGCCTCCCTCGCTATCCTTGTGTACACGTACTTTGCGTACCCTGTACTGATCGCGATCTTGGCCAAGCTAAGGCCCCTGCAGATTCGAAAGGACACTGGGCACACGCCGATGGTCTCGGCGCTCATTCCTGTCTTTAACGCTAAAGACTACATCGGCCCAAAGATCGAAAGCTTGCTTGCCCTCGAGTATCCCTCCGAGAAATTGGAGATCCTTCTCTACTCGGATTGCTCGGAAGATTGCTCGGATGAGGTGCTGCAAGAGTGGGCCGCAAGGTACCCAAACAAAGTGCGCGTCTTTCGAGCGAGCGAGCGAAGTGGCAAGCCAAGCGCACTCAATGCGATGCGCCGCGAAGCCAAGGGCGACCTCTTGCTAATGACAGACATTCGCCAGCCTTTGCATCCAAAGTGCATGCGTGAGCTCGCGAGTTACTTTGCCGATCCAACCGTTGGCGCAGTGAGTGGTTCGCTTGAACTTAGCGGTGGCACCGGCGCAGGGTTTTATTGGAAGTACGAGAAGTGGATTCGCAAAAACGAAGGCAACTTTCGCAGCATGGTGGGTGTGACCGGCGCCATTTATGCGGTCGCCAAAAAAGACCTCGTCGACCTTCCCAAAGACATCGCGCTTGACGATATGTGGGTGCCCATGCGGCTGCGTTTGCAAGGACGGCGCATCGCCTTTGCACCAGCGGCAGTCGCTTACGATGAAGCCTTTGACGACGACCGAGAGTTTGGTCGCAAGGCGCGAACCCTTGCCGGCAACTACCAACTCTTTGCGGCACTTCCAAAAACTTTGCTGCCCTTTGCAAACCCGTCTTGGTTTGAAACCGTCTCGCACAAAATCATGCGGCTTGTGTGCCCGTGGGCACTCATTGCATTGGCGATCGTTTGTGGCATCGCAATTTCGCAAGGCGAGGCGCAACTCGGAACGTGGACCTGGCGCAGCATGCTGGTGCTCACAGCCGGCCAAGTGGGCTTCTATAGTCTTGCGCTCTTGGGAAAGTTCGCAGGCAAGCTTGGCAACATTGCGCGCACCTTTGTTGTGCTTAATGCCGCAGCACTTGTTGGCCTTTGGCGATTTATGCGGCAGTCCCAACGCGTGACTTGGTAGCGGCCTGCGCTATTCTTAGGGCATGTTCACAAGGCAGAAGACGTTGATGGTTTTGGGAATGGTTTTGGGGGCCGCTGCGTGCGGAGTGCCCGGTGGGCAAGAGCCCGCGCAAGAGCCGGTGCAGTCGACAGCACCGTCGCAACAAGCGCAAGCGCCATCGCATCAACATAAGCCTGTGGCTTGGTCGAGGCAGGGGCCAACCCAGCAGCAACGGCCAACGCCTTCACAGCCAACGCCCAACGCACAGCCAGCCCCCACACAGCCACAGCCAACGCCAGTCGCACAGCCAACGCCACCAGCCGCTTCCAAGCTGCCAGCGGCCTACCAGGAAATTCTCAGCGCCCATAACGAAGTTCGCGCGCGCCACTGTGCAGCTCCGCTAAAATGGTCATCCGAGCTTCAAGCCGTTGCGCAAGATTGGGCCGATCAATTGGCTGGTGCCAACTGTGCGTTTGAGCACCGTAAAAAGAATCGCTTTGGCGAGAACCTCACGTTCTTTGCGCCCGTCGGAAGCCAGTCACCAAAGGGCGTTGCGAACGGTTGGTACAGCGAGGTTCAGCAGTACGACTTTAACAACGGCCAGTTCGACTTTCAGACCGGGCACTTCACTCAGGTGGTCTGGACCTCAACAACTGAGCTAGGTTGTGGCGTTTCACGATGCAACGGCGGCGAGATCTGGGTCTGCAATTATAACCCTCCAGGAAACATGATGGGCGACTTTGCCAGCCGCGTTCTGCACCCAAACCAGTGTGCCGCAAGCGGCAGGTAAGTTGCGCATTTGCGATCTGAGCGCACTTTGGGCTTTTCAATTAGGTGGGTCTTTGACTACCGTCGCCCCGATTCATGACTAGTCGACTCTTAACTAAAGCAATCCCTATATCACTTCTCATGTTCGCAGCCTGCGGTGGCGGTGGAGATGATGATGGCAACGTCGCCGACTCGGGCCCAACCTTTGATGCCACAGAAACTCCTGATGGCGGCGATACCCAAGCGTGTCCCGACTTCGCAGCACCTGCCGGCACAATCGCGACCTTCCCGGGAACCTTCAGTGGCACAACCGTTGGCGCCGCCAATGACTTTGATGTTGCAGCAGGCGTTTGCGATAGCGACGGCGTGATGTTCCAAGGTGGAAACGCTGGTGAAGATACGGTCGTTCAACTTGACGGCCTAACCGCTGGCGTATCGTACGTCGTCAGCCTTGAATCCCCCGGCGACCTTAGCTTCTTCGTCGCAACGGGTTGCACGAATGTAGCACTCACCGGCGAGTGCCTGGCATCGGTTGACGCTCTCGAGTCCGGAATTGAGGTTGGAGAGTTTGTTGCTCCCGCTAACGGAACTGCTTTCGTAATTGTCGACTCGTTCTACGACGCCGCGTCCCTTAAAGACGGCACCTTTACTCTTAGTGTCGAAGAGCCAGAGTGCACGATTGATGCAGACTGCGCCGATGCGGGCACACCGTTCTGTTCAGCAAATGTCTGTGTTGCTTGTAGCAATAGCGTCCAGTGCGACACACCAGAAGCTCCGGTTTGCGATGTTGAAACAACCAACACCTGCGTTGCTGGTTTTGACGAGTGCACAGGAGACGATGCTGCAGAGAATGCAGACGATGGCCCTATTGGCGCTACTGCTCTCGCTCCTGCTGAGGGAGTTCCCGCTGTAGCAACTGGAAATATCTGTAGTGCACCAGCTGCCGAGACAGATCACTTTAGCTTCACGGTTGCCGAAGGCGAGTCACGCATCTTTACCCTGGATTGGACGGATGAGGCCGATGACCTCGATCTCGTTCTGATCAACTCAGACGGTTTAGGAGTCGCGAATGCCTTCTTTGACAAGCCCGAGGTCATGATCGCATCGGACCTTCCTGCCGGCGATTACTTCGTGTTGGTCAGCAAGTTCGAGTCCGATAGTGTGCCTAATGCCGCTGCCGTTGGTTACACACTAACTGCAAGCCTTCCAGAGTGTGAGACCAGCTTTGACTGTGTGAATCCTTTGGCCCCAGTTTGCGACCCGAGCCTCTCGTGTGTTGCTGGCACCGAAGAATGTACTGACGACGTTGACGATGACCTCGCGGACAACGATGGCCCTGCTGGCGCAACCACGCTTGTAAGCGGAGTTGCCTCGGCTGCCGCAGTTTGCAACACCCCAAATGCGGAACGTGACTACTTCTCGGTGACTCTTGCAGACACAGCAGACTTGGATGTCTCGATTGTCTTTGAAGATGTTGCTCCAAATGATCTTGATGTTCGGGTTCTCAACTCCGAAGGCATCGCTATGGGACTGTCGTTCTTCCTGAATCCAGAGAACGTAAACCTCACCTTCCTACCAGCTGGAAATTACTTCGTAGAAGTTAGGTACTTTGGAAATGCAGTTACTGCGGCCCTGCCATACTCGGTCACTGCCACCGTAACTGATAATGGCGATTGCGCTACGGCCACTGATTGTGCCGCTGAGTTCTCGACGCAGTTCTATCGAGGTAGCTGTGACGTTGTAACCGGAGCTTGTACTGATATCGAAGGTGCCGGCGCGCTTGCCGAAGGTGCTTCTTGCGACTCTCCAGATGATTGCACAAGTGGTCTCTGCTCGAACCCGCTTCCGTTCCAAGAAAATGCTCAAGATAGCGTCTGCACGATTGAGTGTGTTGCAACTGCGGATTGCGCCTCACTAGCTGGTTTCACGTGCACGGTTCCATTTGGAGCGCAGAACTACTGTCGTCCTGCATGTGTTTCTAACCTTGATTGTGGTGTGCCAGATCTTGATTCTGCCGACCTCGACACGGGTGAGCCATGGAACTACCTTACATGTACCGCCGGTGCTTGTGACGTCGACCCATAGTCTGCTCTTGGTCTAGCTAGAAGTAGCGATACCGGGCCCGGCTCTCTTCACGAGTGCCGGGCCCGTTTGCGTTTCGGCGATTCGCGGCTTCTCGCGTACCGGCTGGCACTGGCAACTTGATTTGAAGTCGCAGAGTGGCGGCCAGGTTTTGCGCGCACCGCTCTGCGATAGCGTGGGTATTCGGGGAAGTGAATCGTTGTGAGGCGGTCTTCGAAGAGCACCTTGATAATCCCTGCGTGGCGCCTGATGGATTGCTCTATGCAGTGCGTCTCTCTGTGCCGTTTATTGCCTAGGTGTTTTTCTGTTGCTCCCGGTGTGTGATTCCTGATGGAATCATTGCGGGTTCCCCCTGTTAGCAGTTCGGTCTACTTCTAAACAGTGACCTGCAGGACTACGTTTGCTTCTTGGCTCGCTGGAGCGATGTTAATTGTTCCAGGCCTAGAGGCTGCAGTTTGAGACTTTGCAGTGAAGACCAAATCCTCCGTGAGACAAACCTTCCTTGTTGATGTTCTTTGCCTTCAGTCGTGCTGGATTCTCGGCGTCTTAGGTGGACCAATTTGTCTTCCCATATCAGCGGTCGTTGCGTGCCGGAGTGTCGGCGTTTCAACCTCGCGTCATCGAATTTCCGTCGACAGTCAGTAATGTTCTGAATCGTGGAATACTGAAATGTTTGTCCGGGCTGTTGTTCGTTGGCGATAAGCGTCAAGGTAGTTGCCGCCTCAAGTTCACTAAGTTCTTAGCCGCTCCAAGGTCTGCTTGTCTGGGTTAAGAAACACGTCTGTCGGCGCATCCCAAGCCCTTGTGACACCGGACCACCGCTCAGGGTTCTTCTGTTTCGCTCTCGCGTAGACGCCGCGCCGCTTGGCCAAGATTGCGTCGGCCTCGCCGAGGTGCCGCTGACAGGGCGTGACGTAGCCGATAGCACTATGCCTGTGTTCTTCGTTGTACCAGCGCACGAAAGAGCTAACCCATGCCTGCGTTTCCTCAAGGCTCGAAAAGGGCCTTCTAGGGTACCTAGGCCGCGTCTTCATCGTTCCGAATAATGACTCGGAATAGGGGTTGTCGTCGCTGACGTGCGGCCGACTGTACGACATGGCGACGCCCAAGTTTTCCATGCAGGCCTTGAGTGTTCCTTTCATCGGCGCTCCGTTGTCTTGATGAATGATGAGCGACTCTACGCATTCTTCTCGAGCCAATGCATCGAGCATAAACGCGCTGGCGAGTTCGCTGCACTCACGCTCGTAAACTTCGAAGGCGACGATTTTGCGACTCCAAATATCGACGGCCATGTAGAGGTAAAAGAATCGACCGATTACTGGGCTTCGCAAAAGCGTGATGTCCCACGTCCAAACTTGGCGAGGCCTCGTAGCGAGTTTTTCTTTAGGCTTCCTCGCGCTCTTGCGACGCTTTGGACCGCGGTGAGTTCTTTGGCCATTCTGTCTAGGATGCGTTCCATGCTTGACTCAGAAGCCACGTACTGCCCCATATCTGCTAGTCTAGGGACGATCTGCTTCGGCGACAGGTCGCGAAACTCTGTAGAGTTTGCGATTTGCAGTACTTCAGAACGCTCTGCTTCAGAGAGCGAGTTTGCTGGCTTGGTCTTCGGCCCGATTCGCATATCAGAGTCGCTCGCTGACTTGCGCCAGCGTTGCACTGTTCTAGGATCTAAGCCGACCATGCGGTATTCGCCGCGCTGATACTCGCGTCTTGCAAAGACGAGTTTGCCGTGCCCAAACTCGCCCCGTATCTGCGCGACTTAGACGCTACGTCCGCATATAGACTACTTTCATTGCCTGAGAGGGACCGCTGCGGAATACCACTATCGCAGGTTATTGAGAGCGCGGAGGAGCTTGGCCAGCTTCGCTCCGAGTTGCGCGCTTTGCCTTCCCGGGGAGCGTCTCCCCTGGGCGACGCTCCCGACAAACTCACAATCGACTTTACGCGCGAAGCCCTAGTCTTGCTGCGACATACCGAACCCTACGGCGGGACCACGGCTGAGCTAGAGACGCCCCATTTGACTGGGGGCGTTAGCGGCTCGTCCACAACCCTGGGATTTCGGATGCGGGTTCGGCGGCCACCATCCAATACGCCTGCCTTCGCCGCTGTTGTTCCCTACTGTTACCCGGTCATCGTCGACCGCTCAAAGGCGAATATGGTGGTGTTCTCGATTAACGACCGAGCGATCTTTGCTACTCGGCTCACATCGCCAATTGCCGCCAACGTATCGGACTGAGCGATCAAGACTGGAATCGGCTGGCTGCTAGGGCGATGTCCAACATAGTAGGCAAGACGGGTTGGGCTGCTAGGGCGATGTCCAACATAGGCGCGCAGAGTACCAAGCGAAGTCGCCTTGGTGTTTCGTTGGTGGCGATAGAAAAACTCCTACTTCTTGGCGTGAAATCCTGGGGCAAGTTCCGCAATGGCGTCGTTCGTGACGAGAGCGCTCTAACGCGAGAATTTGCAGCGATGAAAGAAGAGCCTGGCGATGCGTTTCGCAGTGCCATCGAAGCGGCTCATCTCGATTTCGAAACCGAAACGCTTGTGTTGCTTCGGCACACGGAGGGGAAGCTTGGTGGAGGGATTCGCTTTGGCGCACCCTCGCTATTTCGTTCGAAAGGTAGCGACCCTCGTTCTGTTCTCACACTTCGCGTCGAGTCCGACGAGCGTGATCCGCAGGTCGCTTCACAGACTGCTGTGGTGGAGCACTGTTATGCGGTGGCGGTGAAAACCGCAGAGGTGGACATGGCTATTCTTAGCTTGAATGAACAAGTCGTTTTCGCCACGACATTGGGTTCCTCTTCGCCGACCTACTAGGTGTTTTCTGAAACTAGGGCTTGGTGTGATGAACGCTAGATTCGATGTCGGCTCGTTGCATTGGCAGCCCCCGATGAGTTTGGCGGATGGGGCGAGAGCTCGGAGCTTGGCTACACAGGTTTTGAGGTCCGTCATGGCGCCGCTGAAGAGCAAACCCTCTTTGACGATTTGACGCAGATAGAGGTTCTCCGCAACAAACTGATGTTTGAACGACTTCGAAATGCACCAACCGCCGATCAAGCTAACTAAAAGTCTGCTGCTTTCTCATTTGCAGAGCGCTGAAGAAGCACGCTTCGTAATCTATGACAAGCCGATCCTGCGTGAACTCCGGCTTGCTCGCCACGCGCAAACGTAACGTCCTATTGCCCAGGCAGGCTCCAGCGCTGTAAAGAATGGTACAGCGGGGAGACACTAGACCGGAGTTTAGGCAGTGGAGCATGGCTCGCGCGGTGAGTTCACGCTGCTTGAGCTCTTCATCGGGCAACGCCGATAGGTCATCGAGGAGGAACGAAAACTTTGGGATGAAGGGCTTCATAACCTTGAACAGCTCCGGTCCTAGCTCGAAGAGGTCGTCAAACTGCGTCGAGCGATTCCAGCGACCTTCCCCGTGGTAGAGCACGATTGGAACGATGGGTGGCGGTGGCCACTCGTTGCTGCGGTTGCGCATCCAGTCATCCCAGATTCGAGCCATGTAGTCAGCAGTCGCAGGCTCATGCTCTTGTCGAGCGTTCGCTGCGCTTCGAAGACGGTGTAGAGGAGTGTTGGATGGTCCTTCACGGCCACGCTGTAAAGCATGTCCATCTGCCGTAGCTGCAAGTGCGAATCGATAGGCGCTTTGGTAAAATTCCTATGGTGGCAAGAACAACTCGGGTGAAATGGCCACTGCTCTTTGCCCTTGTGCTTGGTGGCATCGCCGCTTGTTCTTCGCGCCCGCCTGTTGCACTTGACCCTCAAGAGGTAAAGGCCGCGAAGGATGTGTTCCGCAAGGTCGTCTTCGCTAGCGACGTGAGCTGTGCTGTAGGTTCGACGCAAGCCATCCGAAGCGAGGATGATTTGAGTGCGCTGCTGGCACGTGAAAACGCAGTTGCTTTGCGTGAGCAACTTGAAGGCATCGAGATCGACTTTACGAGGGAGGTCTTGTTTCTGCTTACGCACACCGAGGGCTCGCCTGCCAGTGTATGGGGTTGCCCTAAACGAAGGCGCGGCGGTCTTCGAAGCAAAGCGTGGCCTAAGACCATGACACCTCCCTTGAACCGTCACTTCGTCGCCTCACTCGTAAGCCTTGCGGGGTATCACCGGCTCGTGCACAGTGGCCCCAATGTTCGATGTACCGAGTTTCGAGACCGAGGATGGCAGCCGGCCCAAGGCAGTTATGGTCGGTGTTCAACTGCCGGGCGTTACGGCGGCGGATCTCGATTCCTCGTTGGCCGAGCTGCAGCGTTTGGCCAAGACTCTTGGCCTTGATGTTGTGGGCCGGGTGACCCAGCGCCGCAATGGCATCGCCGCCCAGAATCTAGTTGGCAACGGCAAGCTTCGCGAACTGGCAAGATGGACCGAGGGCTTGGGCGTTGTGCCGGGCTACGAAAAGCCGGGCACGAGCAGGCGTGATCGCGGCGCCGATAGCGATGAAGAAGAGGATGACGACTTCCGCTACGACGGCGAGATGTTCGAGCCAACCGACCGAGCCAGCGTTGTGCTTGTGGATCACGACCTCAGTCCAAGGCAGCAACGAAATCTCGAACTTGCGACGGGGGCGATGGTTCTCGATCGCACCGCCGTCATCATTGGGATCTTTCATCGACATGCGCGCACGCGAGAAGCACGGTTGCAAGTTGAGATCGCCCGGCTTAGATACGTGGCGCCTCGAATGCGCGAGGGCGGTGGTGGCGGTGATCGCGTTCGCGGCGGCATCGGAGGAAAAGGCGCCGGTGAAAGCGCGCTTGAGCTTGACCGTCGTCGCATCCGCGATCGCATCTCAGAGCTTCGGCAAGAATTAAAAGCCATCGAGACGACGTCAAGCGTGCGTCGCGGGCGCCGCGGAGAACTCTCGGTGGTTGCCCTTGTCGGCTACACAAACGCGGGCAAGTCCTCTTTGATGCGTGCACTCACCGGAAGCGAGGTTTTCGTTGCCGATAGACTTTTCGCAACGCTTGATACGACGGTGAGGAAGCTTGTGCCGCTAACCGATCCGCCGATCCTTGTCTCCGATACTGTCGGTTTCATCAAGAAACTGCCGCACGACCTCGTCGCCTCGTTTCGATCGACTCTGCAAGAGGCAGCAAACGCCGACCTAATCCTTCATCTCGTCGACGCCTCCGATCCATCGCATGACGCCCACATGGAAGTGACTCGCCAGGTCCTCGGCGAGGTAGGTGCCGACCTCTCAACGTCTTGGACTGTGCTCAACAAGATGGATCTTGTCGACGACGATGCACGAGGTGAGCTGCTCGAACAACACGAGGGCGCACTGCCCATCTCGGTCAAACGTCCCGAAGACGTCACCGAGTTGCGTGAGCGCATCCTGGCCTTCTTTCTCGGCGAGCTTGAGGACGCAGAGATTCTTGTCCCCTGGGCCCGCCACGGCGAATTGGCTCACGTGCTGCACGAGAAATGCCGCGTTCTGGGCGAGGTTGCCGAGGAGGAAGGTGCGCGCTTTCGTCTGCGCGCAGCTGGCAGCACTCTGGACGACATCCGCAGTCGCCTGGCCTCAGAAAAGGACTAGTCTGATTCATAGGCGTTGATACGGCTCACGGGAGCGAAGCTCTCGGTGGAGCCGCGCCGCCTTCTAAGAAAAATACCAAGACGAAGTCGCGTAGCAAGACGGGCAAGCGCAAATACGCTCTTGGATACGGGCTTGGCCGGTGCGCCGAGCTAGCACTCTTCATACGACGTGTAGGGGCCGTAGGTTTCTGCAATATTGCAGCTGTTGGCAGGGTTTGTACTGAGACACATGCCGATAAAGGAATGTGCGCCGATGCCACAACCCGCTCCGCTTCCAGGAAGGCACGTGCCTTCTACAGAGCACAAGCTCGCTACATCTTGGGTGTAGCGAATGTAGTAGCGAGTACCACTCGCGCAGGGTGCCAGGTCTTTGCAGGTGTCGGGCGAGCAGTCGGCCGGGCACCCAGCTTCGGTTTCGTTCGCCGCGCAGACATTATTCCCACATTCGGGCAGCGGGCCCGCGTCGTAGCTCGTTGCCATCGCATCAGGATCTTCCGATGTATCGGCCGCATCAAACTGCGGAGGGCGGGCATCCACCACTTGTTCTTCGTTCGCTCCTCCGGAGATCTCCGAGGAGCATGCAAAGGCGAGGGAGCACGAGAAAACAAAGAACGCGATCCGGGAATGCACATCGGCATCGTACAGGTAGATGGCCGGCTTGTAGATTCACGCTGGTACGGATTCGGGAGCGTTTGGAACCGTGGGCCTACTCGGCGTAGAATTCGCGCGTGTATCGCGAGCAACACACCCGCACGCTCTGCAAGGTCTGCTCGCTACCGGCGGGATATTGCTGCCTGCGCTGCGAAATCCCGTTTTGCGCGGAACATACACCAGAGGGTCTGCGACGTTGCGACGGCTGCGAGGTGGACTTCGAGGTGAGGGCGTTGGCGCTGCGCTCCAAGGCTGACAAGCTTCGCGCCCAAGACCATCGAGGTTTGCGAACCACTGCCAAAGTCTTGGGCATCGGCGTCGCGATCTTGGGGCTCTACGTGCTTGCTAGCGGAAGCTATTGGTTATTCCTCATGGCGGGCGTCCCGTTCTTTGCCATCCGATTGCTTTCCGATCCGGAGGACGTTCTTCGAGGCTTGCCTGTCTCCCGCAGCCACTTTCTTATGGAGCGTCCCTACAAACGCCCCTGGTGGCGACGGCTTCTTGGCCTCGGGCGCAGGCGATCTCGGTCGGATGGGGCTCGCTGAAAGCTGGCGAGCTTTAGCAAGGCGCCGATAGCATTAACTCATCGCCAGAACAATTCTAATACCCTCCTGAATTTAGATGCAGACCTGCGTGTTCGCGCGGGTGTGATGATTCTCGGAATGAACCCATGGATGCGGTGTCGTAGTCACCATGAGAAGCAAGCGAGTGGCCTTCGGCGCCCGGGGCATTCCCGCAGCAGCATTGCCCTCGCAGCGCAGCCGCATTACGCTGCAGCCGTGGCAGCAGCGTTATCAATCTCGGCGGCTCGGCGCATTTCTCTGGCGGCTCAGGGCTTTGCTCGCAAGAAGCCCGCTGTGGTGGGCGCTCGGCACTTTGCTGGGGTTATGAGCCAGCTTGGGCTTATCCAACTCGATTCGGTGAATGTCTGCGCACGCAGCCACTACATGCCGTTCTACGCGCGCTTGGGGGCGTACTCGCAGACGTCGCTCGATTCGTGGATCAATACCTCGCAACGCCACTTTGAGTATTGGGCGCATGAGGCGTCGGTGATGTCGGTGGAGAAGTATCCGCTGTGGCGCTGGAAGATGGAGGAGTGGATTCCGTGGAAGAGCATGAGAACTGTTCTTAGTGAGCATCCGACGCTTGAGGACGAGGTGCTGAGGCAGGTGCAAGAGCACGGGCCGCTTACGGTGCGCGAACTCGAGGCGCCCAAGGCTCGCAACAAGCCTTGGTGGGGACATGGCCCTGGCAAGATTGCACTGGAATCGCTCTTTGCCAAAGGCAAGCTCACAGCGCTGCGAACCGATAGCTTTCGGAGGCTCTACGATGTGCCCGAGCGGGCGATTCCCAAAGCGCTTCTGCACGATAGGCAATACGATAAACACTTAGCGCATCGCCAGTTGCTTTTGGATGCTGCCGGCCATTTTGGCGTCGGGACGGCAAAAGACTTGGCCGATTATTATCGCCTCAAAAATACGTTTGCCGCGCCAATCTTGGCCGAGCTTGCCAACGAAGGCTTGCTTGACGAGGTTAGAGTCGAGGGCTGGAAGGGGCCGGTGTATCGCGACCCGGCAGCAAAGTGCCCACGGACCATTCGCGGAGCCTCGCTGCTAAGCCCGTTTGACCCTGTTATCTGGTATCGGGACCGGGGCGAGCGGCTCTTTCAGTTTCACTATCGAATCGAAATCTACACGCCAAAGGAGAAGCGCAAACACGGCTACTACGTGCTGCCCTTTATGCTCGACGGTGAGCTTGTTGCTCGTGTCGATGTGAAGGCCGACCGCAAAGCTGGCGCGCTGCTTGTGCCCTCGGCTTTCATTCAAGCCGAGTACGATAAGGAGCGCGTCGCCAAGGCGCTGGCCTCCGAGCTCGAGCGCTTTGCCGCCTGGATGGGGCTTGGCTCGATAACTCTTGGTCGCAAGGGCGACTTGATGCGTCCGCTTCGCAAGCAGCTCTAGGCAGCTCTAGGCAGCTCTAGGCAGCTCTAGGCAGC
>TARA_R110002096_G_scaffold356745_5_pt1 | contig 70833 bp, 65 predicted proteins | sample TARA_R110002096 | Tara Oceans TARA_R110002096 (sample SAMEA4397295) | marine metagenome | biome: Polar Biome; feature: [DCM] deep chlorophyll maximum layer (ENVO:01000326); material: water (ENVO:00002006), including particulate matter (ENVO:01000060) such as... | depth 35 m
CACCATCGCGACCAGACTCTTGACGTCCGGGTTATAGCGGAACCGGGTCTCGATATTGACCAGCCCCGCCAAAGCCTCACCGTGGCCGGCCTCGCGCGCCTTGGTCGCCAGCCAATGGGCATGAATCCCCTGCACATAGCCGCGGACGGTCTCCCCCCGTGTCGGCATGGCGCCGTCGATCCAGGCGCCGATCTCGACCCGCCGGCCCCGGGCGATGTCGCGCGCGAAGCCCGACGGGATCTCGATCGCCAGGCTGATGTCGCCTTCGCGCATGCGCCGGTCGAGATCGGCATAACCGGTAATCGGCGCCCGCTCGACGAAGTACCGGGAGCCGGCGAGGTTGAGCGTATAATCGCGGCTGACGGTGGTCTGGTCGCGGTCCAGTACCGCGAAGGTGAGATCCTCGACATCGAGGCTAATCCCATAGCCCATCACGAACATCAGGATGACGCTGCCGAGCAGCGCCAGCGTCATCCTGATGGGATCGCGGCGCAGCTCCAACCCTTCGCGCCGGGCATAGCTGACCATGCGTCGGGGGTCGAACTGGCGCCGCCAGCCTTGTGGTTCGACATGGCCTGCCGACGCATCAACCGAATCGAGCGAAGCTGTCCCATCTGGTTGTCTTTCGGCGGCTTCGCCCTGCTCCGTCGCCTCCTCCAGATGCGCCACAAACGCCTCTTCCAGGGTCTCCACGCCCCGCTGCCTGATCAGAGCGGCGGGCGTGTCGGTGATCAGCACTCGGCCCGCGTGCATCAGCGAGATGCGGTCGCAGCGCTCGGCCTCGTTCATGAAATGGGTGGAGATGAAGATGGTCACCCCGTCGCGGCGCGACAGCTCGACCAGCATGCGCCAGAAGGCGTCGCGCGCCACCGGGTCGACGCCCGAGGTGGGCTCGTCGAGGATCAGCATCTCGGGCTTGTGGATCATAGCGACCGCCAGCGACAGACGTTGCCGGTGGCCGAGGGGCAGCCGTCCCGGCAGACTGTCGATCACCGCGCCTAGATCGAATCGCTCAACCATTTCGTCCACGCGCCCTGAAATCTCGGCAGCGGGCACGTGGAACAGCCGGGCATGAAGCACCAGGTTCTGGCGCACCGTGAGCTCGGTGTAGAGCGAGAAGAACTGCGACATGTAGCCGACGCGGCGGCGAGTCGCGAGGTCGTGCGGGTCCACCTCGTGTCCGAACAGCCAGGCCCGGCCCTCGCTCGGCGGCAGGAGGCCGGTCAGCATCTTCATCGTCGTGGTCTTGCCGCAGCCGTTGGAGCCGAGAAAACCGAAAATCTCACCCCGTGGGACACGTAGGTTCACATGATCGACCGCGGTGAACTCGCCGAAGCGCATGGTCAGATCATGGGCCTCGATCGCCGTATCGCCATCGTCTTCCGGCCGCGGTGGGATCTCGACTGCCCGATAGTCTAGGCGCTTGTCTTCCGGCAGCAGCCGGATGAAGGCCGCCTCCAGCGAATCCGCCCCTGTGCTCTGCAGTAGGCCTTGAGGCGTGTCGCTGGCCAGCACCCGCCCGCCGTCCATCGCCGCCAGCCAGTCAAAGCGTGCCGCTTCCTCCATATAGGCCGTGGCCACCAGCACGCTCATGCCCGGACGGGAACGACGGATGCCGGCGATCAACTCCCAGAACTGGCGTCGTGAGAGGGGATCGACGCCGGTGGTAGGTTCGTCGAGGATCAGAAGGTCCGGGTCGTGGATCAGCGCGCAGCAGAGGCCGAGCTTCTGCTTCATCCCGCCCGACAGCTTGCCGACCGCTCGATCAAGAAACGGCTTGAGCCCGGTGGCTTCGGTCAGCACCTCGATGCGGCGCGCCCGTTCGCCGCCGTCATGCCCGAACAGGCGCCCGAAGAAGTCGAGGTTCTCGAACACCGAGAGCGTCGGATAAAGGTTCCGCCCCAGGCCCTGCGGCATGTAGGCGATGCGCGGGCCGACACCGCCGCGATGGCGCGCATCGGCCATATCGCCGCCGAGCACCTCGACCTGTCCCGTCTGAACCGCGCGGGCGCCCGAAATCAGCGCCAGCAGGCTCGACTTGCCGACCCCGTCCGGGCCGATCAGCCCGGCCATGCAGCCCGCAGGGAGATCGAGACTGACCTCTTCGAGCGCACGCACCTTGCCGTAGCGCAGGGACACATCCCGCAGGCGGGCAACCGGCGCGGTAGCACCCCCGCCGTTCTCGACCTGTTCATCTAGATCGCGGCTCACTGCGGCAGCCTGGCCTGCAGTTCGGGCGGCCAATCCACCCGCGGGTCGAGCCGCACATAGGCCATGCCCGGCAGACCGGTCTTGACTTGGTGGAGATGCTTCCTGAGCAGGTCCGGGTCAATCCGCGCCTTGATGCGGAACATCAGCTTCTGCCGCTCCTCTTCTGTCTCCACCGTCTTGGGCGTGAACTGGGCGACATCCGCGACGAAGGAAATTTTGGCCGGGACGACGTATTGCGGGGCGGCGTCGAGCACGAGCCGCGTCTCGGCCCCGAGCGCGACTCGTCCAGCCTGTTCGGTCGGGAGGAAGAACGTCATGTACACATCGGTGAGATCGACCATGTTCAGCACCACACCGCCCGGAGAAAGCACCTCACCGGGCTGAGCGACGCGGTACTGGACACGCCCGTCACGCGGAGATTTCAGCACGCTGTCGTCGATATCGGCCTGGATGCGCTGGATAGTGGCCTGCGTGGCTTCGACCGCCGATTGCGCCGCAACAACGTTCGACTTGGCCTGGCCGATCGCGGCTTGCGCGGCCGCCGCCTGCGCCTCTGCAGCAGCGACCGCAGCCCTCGCCGCCTGAAAGGCGGCGCGGTCGTCATCCAGCTTCGAGACGGGGACAGCGCCTTTTGGAGCGAGTTCCTCCGAGCGCGCGACCCGCCGTTGCGCAGCGTCGAGTTCGGCCTCCCTCTGGGCTATGAGCGCCTCGGCAGCCTGCTTCTCGGCTTTGCGCTGGGTCACTTGGCTTTGCGCGGTCTCGATGCCGATGAGCGCACGTCGCAACTGCGCCTCGGCCTCTTGAAGTTGCGCCTCCAAGACAGCTGTATCCATTTTCGCCAAGACCTGGCCGGCGCGGACGAACTCACCCTCGTTGACCACGATCTCCCGGACCCGACCCGCGGTCTTGGCTGCGATATCAATCTCGACCGCCTCGATCCGGCCGTTACCGGCGGCGAATCCGTCGGGCAAGTCCTGCGGTTGAAAATGCCACCAAGCCCAAACGCCCAGTCCAATAACAATCGCAGCGGCGACGCCTCGAATACCTGTTTTAATGAACTTTTTCACGTCTTGGATATTCCACATCAGTTGGTCTACTCATTCTAGACAAGAGGTTATCTCCAAGCCGTGTCCGTTTATCTAGCATCGCCATATCCATATTCCCTCATCAGCGGATATCAACGCGTACGCCAATCGAGGCTGGCGCCGTCGGTCGCTTTAGCGGCACCTTTTCCGCCGTTCTTTTTCGGGCGTCCCCGCGACATGTCCCCTCCTTCGCGTTCTTCGCTTACCCCTCGTCTTTTACACCGAGGCGTTTTACGGCTGTCGGCTCGCCTTGCCCGGCCTCTGCCGAATGCGTCTGCACATACGCGCGCATGAATTCGCGCAGCACCTGAGCGGCGGGCTTGTCCTGTGCGCGACAGGCCTCGAGAAACTGGTCGCGCAGCTCCCGCTGGACGCGTATGCGTAGGCCAGCATCCTTCATGGAGTTGAGTGTACCCAATGGATACACAAAACCCTAGGGAAAACTTTCTGCTCCATTCCCTGACCTTGTAAGGCGGTAATGCCGGAGGGCATTACCGCCAAGACACCGGCGATGGCAAGAACGCACCATAAGCTAATCATGGAACAGCTTGATAAGCTAACAGGAGAACAGCCGCTTCTTCATTCGCATTGCTTGTTCCCATGGGGTGATGCGGCCCTCAACAGCCTTCCGATTGTAGCAGGGTGAACCCGAAAGAGGCGTGCGGCATCGGCCGCCGTTTTCTGGCCAGAGGAAACCATCTCGACGACCTCGCGCCGCTGGCGCGAACTGAGCTTCGGGCGTCGGCCTCCCACCCTGCCCTCCCTGCGGGCGCGCTCGAGGCCGGCGCGGGTGCGCTGTCGGATCATCTCACGCTCGAACTCGGCGAAGCTGCCGACCATCTGCATCATCATGCGGCCTGCCGGCGTGGTCGTGTCGATTGCCTCGGTGAGCGAACGGAAGCCCGCGCCCTTGGCCTCAATCTTTTCGATGATGCGTAGCAGGTCCGCGAGCGAGCGCGAAAGACGGTCCAGCTTCCAGACGATAACCTCGTCGCCGGCACGAAGATAATCGAGAAGCTTATGAAGCTCAGGGCGATCCCATCGGCCGCCGGAGGCCTTCTCTTCATATACGCGCTCCACACCGGCATCTCGAAGAGCCGCCTTCTGGGCGGCTATGTCCTGACCGTCGGACTTCGAGACGCGAGCGTAACCTAAGCGCATGGACCTCCGTGCATTAACCGATTGCGATTGCCTTCAATTGTGCAACAGCTTTCCGCAATCCTGAAGGCCCCGCTTCGCGGTTGCACAATATCAGCCAACACAAACGGCCGATTTATAAACCTTAAATCAGTACGATTTTTATTTAATAACAAAGCCCCGCAGCTGCGGGGCTTCGCCATCCGACATAATTCGGAATTAGTGCGAGTCGCTCGTCCCATCACCTAATGCAGTAAACGCAATTTGTGTCGCTCCGTTAGCAACCGTCACCTCAGCGTTAGCCGCAACGTAGTTGCCAGTGCCTGTCGAGAGGGCCGCGTCAGCTTCACTGAAGGTGAAGTTATCCGCGAGACCAACTGGGGCGCCATTATCCAGCAATTGCATATTGAAAACTGCGCTATAGCTTCCAATCCCGGCGCCACCTATATCGAGACTAGACAGCGTGACGGGGATGTTACTCACGGTAAGCTTGCGAGTCTCGTCACTGAAGGCCAAATTACCAACGTTGTCGGCGGTCGCTTTGATTATAACCACATCGGCGGGATCAGTGGCATCCAATACGTTCGCATTGGTGGCACCAGCATTAGCATGGTCGAATCGCACCTGGAACGGAATTGTGCCATTGCCCACAGTTACACTGACGAACGACGATGCCGTCGTCGGATCGATGCTCGCCACGCCAGCACCTATGGTAGCTTTGATACCTGAAGCAGCAGTTTGATCTCGGGTTTCATCTGCTGCTAGCGTCACAGACGCCTCATCCACAATATCGACTGTGATTGACACCGCACGCGGCACAAAAGCAAAGAAATTGCCTGACTCGCCTAGGAAACCATCGGCATGAGGAGTGGCAAAACCTTCGGTGCCAAGAGCACCGCCGCTTGTTAATGCTTCGAATGCCGCATCTGTCGTACTTACATCAGAAGCTACCCCCCCGCTCACCAAGTCTGCTTTGACAAGCTGAATGAAGTTCTCATGATCGGTTCCAGCGCCGGTCGCTTGGGACAAATCGACCCCCATATCGGTGCCATCCGCCATCAGGGTAGGCTCGCCAGTATCAAGCAATCCATTTGAGTTGGAATCGAGCCAAGCAAGAGGCAGATACGTTCCAAATGGAACATCGATAAATGTTACTTCGGTAACAGACGCATCCGTTAACAGGGAGTTCGAGACGAACGTAACCGCTTTTGCGACCACGGGCCTAAAATCATTGGCTGACTTAAACAGCCCGACACGACCCGTGAACGCGGCCGCATCATCATCAATTTCGCCAGTACCACGCCACGCATTATGCTTCACCCCGACAGTGACATTCGGTAGCGCCGCATTGTCACCGCTTGTAGACGCAATAATAGCAGGACTTGGATTCGCCACGAGGCTTACCGCGTTATTCCCTTCATCGACAACCACATCAGATTCTCGAAGAAATAAGTTTAATTGAGGAAGAGATAGATTGCCCGTACCGTGAGTGATTGTAGGCATCGGAGAAGCGGCAGAAACATTGAGGTTATTTGCGCCACCGATACTGTCCGCGCCTGTACCAGCATCGCCCAGGATCATCACCTGTTTGCCAAGCTCGGCTCCGGTCAGACCACCTGCATTGAGGAGTGAAAGAACACTCGTCGTGTCGGAAACAGCACCTGTGTCGGCTTGAATATCCATTTCACTAAACGTTACCAGCATCGTTTCAAATGTGCCGGCAGGTGGATTTTGAATCGTAAGATTCGTGCCCAGCTTGGCGCTGGCGTCAAACAGATCTATCGTTCTCGTCGCCGATTCTCCAACGCCGGCGGTGGGCTGGTAGACAGTAAATCTTTGATTAGAGTTTCCATTTTCCATTAGTTCAATCTTGTCGATTACTACGGTAAATGACACCGCCTGTGCCGGCATAGAGGCCGACATGAAGACAGCGGCCGACGCCACTGCCATCAGACCTTTAAAAATTTGTTTCATTTTGTTGAAGCTCCAATAATTTGTTTAATTGTTACTAATCGTGAAACCGGGCCCGGCCCCACTGGACGAGCTGTCATCGCATGCGACAAGCGCCATTGCGCCATAAGCAAGCAATAACAATGAAAATACGGCATTTACAAAACGATGCATATTTATTCACCTTTTCTATTTTATTTTTACTCTCAAAAATTAATTTACTTGCGATAATACAATAATGATATAATAAATAAAAATGTTCATTTGATGAACAAAAATTGGTGATTACATTATGCGCAGCCCATATACTGGCGTTTTAATAATAAAGCGCGATAAAATTATTAGAAATAGAGAAATTTTCTCAGAGATTGAAGAACGTCGCCAAAATAAAAGCATGAGTATTTCTGAGATGTGCAGAAGGTCTGGGGTAAGTCGTCACACATATTATAAATGGCGTGCCGGAGGAGGAATCATGCCGGAGACGCTTGCCCAAATTAGAAGAACTCTCTCGCTGTAGCCGAAAGACACGGCCTAGGCGGCTTTATTTGACACTCTTCAAACGGATCAAATCTCTCTCAATGAACCGGGCTACCTCTTCAATCGCAGCCACTGTCCACACGAATTCATTCTCAAGGGCATCGCGCATCAGGTAGTCGACGCAAGCCCGCAGGCGACCGGCATAGGCCTCCATGCTTTCGTCTGCCTCATGGGACGAATTGGCGCCGACTTGACGACGCGCGCTCATGCCGCCACCGCCGCCGAGGCGATCTCATTCAGGTTGGCGATTATGGGCCCCACGGCCCCAGCCCTGCTCCGGACACGCTTCAGTGCCTCGCGCGAAACGTCGAGCCGTTCCGCAGCCGCGATGTCCGTGCCGGTGTCCATGGTGCCGCCAAGCCGAACCGGCGGCCAGCCGGCGCGGCGCATGATAGCCTCCATTCGGATATCCGACACTGAGACATAAGCTGCGAGCTCGAGGAACACGCCGAACTCCAGCATCCCGGCCATGAGGATGGCGGCGATGTTGGTAGGCGCCGTGTCGTGATCGGCGCAGAAGCGGGTGCTCTCCCAAACCAAAGGACTGCGAGGTGCTTCCCCGTCGATCAGCTGCGGAAACACGTCGGCCAGGAGATACGGTCCCGTGGTCGGCAGAAGCCGCGTACAGGCATCGACTCGACCGGCATCATTACAATGCAGAAGATAGTGCGCGTCCGGAATGTCGAACTGGTCAAGCTCCAATCCGTTGACGACGTTCACGTCCCAGGCGAGACGTTCCTTGAAGACCTTCCGGCGCAGCTGGTGCATGGACGCCAGCGCGTCCCAATGCAGGGGCGCGTTGTGCTGTGAGACGACGATTAGCAATCATCCACCCTTCCCGTAGTTAGCGTTAAGGGTATTGAGTCAGATTTTGCCGAACCGCACAGCCTGTGAACTCTCCCAGGATACTGGCGGGTCAACTCATTCAGGGTGCGATAATCCCCTTCATAACCGCCTTGATGACGGCCTCAAAACGGCTGGCTACGCCGAACTTGGCGCGGGCGTTATCGACGTGGAAATTCACGGTACGCTCGGACACCCCGAGGATGACGGCGATCTCCCAGCTGGTCTTGCCCTTGGCTATCCAGAGAAGACACTCGCGCTCGCGCGGGGTCAGGCTGACGCGGCTGCGCCCTGACCGTCCCATTGCCAGAAGCTCGCGCGCCATGTTGTGGAAGATCAGCGAGATGAGATGGACATCGTTACCGGCGTCCTGCAGAAGCCGGTTCAGGCGCTCGGTCCCTTCCTCGGACACCATCGATACCATGGAGAGCGAGCCACCGGCCCCATGCACGGGGATTCCGAGTCCCTCCCCGAGACGGTAGTCCGCAGCTTCGGCGAACAGACGTTGTTGCTCAGACGATGGCTTGATGCCGAACGCCATGGAGCTCCATGTGAACGGCGTCAGTTGCGCCGGCCCCTTTTGGATGACGGGATCGACAAGGTGGTAGGCGTTCTCGACGTAGTGGTTGTACCACTCGTCGGGATAGGTGGTGAGGATAACCGGCTTTTCCTCGGGCAGCGCATCGGCGCGGATGACTTGGTAGGCCCATTCCCGGAACCCGAGCGCCTTCAGCGCTTTCGTGAACAACGTCTCCAATCCAGCCACGTCGGTGACGTGCCGGGCCTTATCGATGAAATCTGCAACGACCGGGTTTATCCAGCGTGTCCTCCTTAAATAATGCCATTTATTTTATGGATACACGCATTAATCGCATTTTCACATATAAATAACTTTGTCATTGGGTACGCGTATAATATTATAAAAGAAAACAATAATAAGGGGATAACCCTATGCACGTCATTTCCTTCGTCACTCAAAAAGGCGGAAGCGGCAAAAGCACGCTGGCGATCTCCTGCGCGGTTCGCGCAACGGAGTTAGGCCAGCGTGTCCTGATGCTGGATATGGACCCGCAAGGGACGGCCGAGTTCTGGTATCAGGACCGGGACGCCGTCCATCCGAGGCTCGCCCGGATCCACTCCGGACAGCTCGCGACCGCGCTAGACGGCGCGCGCAAGCAGGGCTTCAACACCGTCATCATCGACACCCCCGGCCGGGATGAGCCGGCGACGGCGGCAGCCATCCGGGCCGCGGATTTCGTCCTAATCCCGTGTCGTCCGACACCGGGCGATATGAAGGCGACGCCGCCAACAGCGGCGACCGTAGCGCGCCTTGGCAAGAAAGCAGCATTCGTACTCAGTCAGACACCGCCACGCGGGCCGCGTCTGAAAGAGGCGGAGACGGGGCTGTCCATGCTCGGCATGGTGTGCCCGGTCAGGATCGTCCACCGAACGGCCTATCAGGACGCCCAGGGCGCTGGCCTCGGTGTCACCGAGTTCGAGCCGGACGGAAAGGCGGCGCGTGAGATCGGTGCGCTTTGGGACTGGATTACAAACAAAATGGAGAAACTTAGCGATGGCCAGGAAGCGAACGTCGCTTAGCGCGATATTGAATGAGCCCGCGCACGAACGCGCGGGGGATAACCGAATGGACGCGGAGGGAGCGCAAGCCACGCAACCGAAGTCGAAGCGCCCCACGGTCAAGCAGCAAACGGTCTATCTTCCGCTGCCCGTCTACGAGCAACTGCGAACGCTCGCCTTCGAGGAACGGCGCAAAATGCACGACTATCTGCTCGAAGGCCTCGATCGCGTATTCACGGACAGGGGACTGCCACCGGTGCAAGCGTTGCTGCGTGACAAAATTGCATAGGGGTGCAAGCCGATAGCCGGGAACGCGGATACCTTCGCACGGCTATACGCGTACCGGCTTATCGGGTCAGCATAGTGTCCGCGTTTGCTGCGGAGGGTGAACTTTCTGGTGCATTTTGAAAGGATCGAACCTGTGACATCTCACAGTGTCGCGCCCGTCCATCTACCCCCATATGAATAGAAAAGGGCGTTGCCGGTTCAAATTGAGGATAGACAACAGGAGCACCATGGCTTCCGTTGCTGAACCGGCAACATAGTAATTGTAATATTTGTTTCGCATAAATACTACCGTCAGTAGTCAATTTATTTTTCGCGCCATAAGTCCTGTGAGGATAAACAACAGGACTTTGTGCCATGGAATACATACGTCAGCTATGGCGGCTGCTGCGCTTTGCCGCCTTCGAACTTCCCCTTCTTCTCATCACGACCATGATCGTTCTGTCTCTGGCAAGGGATCTGAACGCGGCCGATATGCTGCGCACCCTGCTGGCCGGCATCGCCGGCGTGGCGCTGTTCGTCTGCCTGTGGACGCTGTGGCGGCTGTTCCGCCGCCCCCGCAACGTCTACGGCTCGGCGAGCTTCGCAAGCTCGGCCGATCTACGCCGCGCGGGCCTGCGCGGACGCGGCGTCATCCTGGGCAACAAGGGCGGCCGGTTCATCCGCTTCTCGAAGCCCGGCCACTTGCTCACCTTCGCACCGACACGTTCGGGCAAGGGCGTGGGCGCGGTCATCCCGAACCTGCTCGATCACCCCGGTTCCGTGGTGGTGACGGACATCAAGGGCGAGAACTACCGTATCACCCGCGCCTACCGGGAGACTCTCGGCCGGGTGCTGGCCTTCGCCCCGTTCGACGAGGATATCGAGAGCGCGCGCTTCAACCCCATCGACTTCATCCGCATAGGAACGGCCAACGATGTGGACGATGCCCGGCTTATCGCCGAGATGATCGTCGCGCCAGAGGGACAAGATCCAAACCACTGGGAGCGGGAGGCCCGGTCATTGATGACCGGCCTGCTCCTGTTCATCGCGAGGGAGTTGCCACCAGCGCGCCGCAATCCCCGTGAACTACGCGCCCTGCTCATGCGCGACCGCTCCGGGTTCGATGCCGTGCTCGCGACAATGCGCGAGAGCGATCACCCGTCGGTGAAGCGCATCGCGGAAGGCTTTTCGCAAAAAGAGGACAAGGAGCGCTCAGCTGTCATCTCGACGGCGCAAAGCCGGACGGAAGTGTTCGAGAGTCCGCGGCTTGCTGCGATCACCTCGAAATCCACGTTCCGGCTGGAAGACCTGAAGAACGGCGTGCTGTCGCTCTATCTCATCATCCCGCCGGAGTATGTCGGCGTCTATCAGCCGTTCCTGCGGCTCATTGTCGGACTGTCCACGGCGGCCATGACGCGCAACCGGAAGATACCGAGGCATCCGGTGCTGTTCCTGCTCGATGAACTCCCGGCGTTGGGCCACATGCGGCCGATCGAGGACGGCATCGGCTATCTCGCCGGATATGGCGCCGCGCTGTGGCTGTTCGTCCAGGACCTCGACCAGCTGAGCCAGACCTATCGCAAGTGGCGCTCGATGGTCGCCAACTGTGCCGTGCGCCAGGCCTTCAACGTGCAGGACCCGGATACCGCACGCCTGCTCTCGTCGATGCTGGGTCAACGCACCGTGGAAGTGAGCAACCGGGGCAAAGCCGGTCGCGTGTTCCGGCTGGGGCTACCCAGCAGCTTCAGCGAGAGCCGTAGCGAAACCGGCCGCCCGCTGCTGGCGCCGGACGAGATCATGCTCCTGCCGGAGGCCTGCGAGTTACTGTTCGTGCAAGGCTGCAAACCGGTCCTGGCGGAGAAGGTCCGATACTTTAAGGAACGGTGCTTCCGGGGCCGGTGGACGCCTTGGCAAATCGAAGAGGACGAAGAGGAAAACGAAGCGTTGAGGGACGCATTGAAGGCATAGCTAGTCTTACGGTGGGCGTCAGTCGTCGAACAGATCGAGCTCAAGCCCGAAGGCACGACCGCGCTCGCGCTGGCGCTCGCGCTCGATCCGCCGTGCCTCGTTGCGGCGCCAAGCCTCATGGAGTTGCTGCTTGCGCTCATCGGCCAACTTGGCCTCACGGATCATCTTCGCGTTGACCCGTCCGAGCGCCCGCGACCGCCGCTTGATCGACCGGACCAGGGTCGCCCGCAGCCGCTCCGGTACGCCGGTGGAGCGCTGAAGCATCTTGAAGTCGTGCAACGCCCTGTCCAGATCGCGGCGTGCCTTCTCGATCTTGCCATGGGCATCGTGGACGCGGGCCTTCGCGTCGCGCCATTTCTCGCGGCGCTCGACTAGATACTTCGCCATGCGCTGCGCCTCGCGCCGCGCGGCCGTGCGCTCGCCCATCATGTCCAGGTCTTTCATGATGCCGCGCGCCAATGGGTTCTTACCTGCGCGTTGATAGCCGGCCCTGAGGTCCTGCATGGAGAGATACCGGAAGCCCCGGACGCTACCTAGGATGAGCGGGTTCTTCGCCACGGCACGGTCGGCATCCCAGCCACCAAGCTGCTTCTCCAACTCCGCCCATTTGGCAAAGGCGGCCTTCGGGTCGCGATAGACGCGGGCCAGACCGTCCATGAGGTTGGACTCCCGACGTGTCAGCCAGCCCTTCTGGCGCTGGACATTCTGATGCAGCCCCTTCATGCGCCGGTTGCCGTTTTGAATGCGGCCTTCGGCATGACGGTAGGACGCCTCGATGCCCGACCAGAACCGGAACTCCATGTCGGCGTTGTCCAGCTCCTGCACCGGGTCGGCCGCGGACTTGTAAAGACTGTCGAACGGCCTCTGGGCATCGAGCTTGGCCAGGGTGTCGCGCTGCTTCTCGGTCAGGCTGGGGTCGTCCGGCTCGTTCTCCTTTGCCCGGTCGCCGAGACGGTCGCGGGCATCGCGTGCCATGAAGTCGTCGAAGCGTTCACCGAAGCGCTTCTCCATCTCCGCGAAGCGAACGCCCTTGCCCATGTCGCTGAGCTTGGCGTAACGGTCGCCATCCGTGAGTACCAGCCCCTGCCCCTTGCGGTGCAGAGATAGGCCGTGGCGCTCCAGCCGCTCGGTTAGCTCGTCCCAGCCGCCGGCCTCGAAGAAGTGCCCCTTAATCTCAGTCCGCAACCCGGCCAACTCGTCCTTGCCGAGCGGCACCTGCGGCTCGCGCCCCTCGCGCCGCGCCTTCCAGTATTCGGCGTCGGACGGCGTGTCCTGGCTGAGCCCCTTCTCGCGGCTGCGCTCCTTGGCGATGTTGAGCCCGTACTCGCGCGCCATATCCCGGCAGTGGGCGATCAGACGACGCCCCTCGTCCTCCCGGCTCCACGCTTTGCCCGTAATAGGGCTGATGCGGTTGACCAGGAAGTGCATGTGCGGGTGCTCAGTATCCCGGTGGGCATAGATGAGCAGCTGATGCTCCTGAAGACCCATACGCTCGACGGTCTTGTCCGCGATCTCGCGCATGGTCTTCTCGTCCACCTTGCCGGCGGCGGCATCCTTCGGGTCGAAGGTGATGACGAAATGATAGCGGGGCGTCTTGCACCGCGTATTCTGAGCCGCCAGCGCCTCCATCCGGGCCGCCGCCTTCACCGTGTCGGTGGTCTCCAGATTGCGGGCTTCCATCCAGGCCACGCGGTCGGGCTTCACCCCGTGGGCGCGTCCGGCGAGATACAGAGCCGAGGCCTTGAAGCTCGCCGGCTGGCGGCTTGGGATCTTGTAGCGCACGCCCCTACCCCTCCGGGCTACGCCCCGGCGTCTCGGGCGGCTCGTCGGATGGCTTGCCCTTGGTCTCGCTGGGCGGCTTCGAAACCGCCTGGTGCAACCCCTCGGTGGCCCGGCGCACGGCCTCAAGCGCGCTGTCGCGCTCGGCGTCATCGATCTCCTTGCCGACGTTGGCCCGGCGAGCCAGGGCATTAACGATGTGACCCGCGGCATTGACGATTTCGATGCTGTCCTCCATCAGCGGCAACAGGTCGGGACGGTCGAGCAACTTGTCGAGAAGCTCTCCCCCGACATACTGCGCCCAGTCGCCATAGACCGGATCGCTCAGCGCCTCCTCTAGCTGGCGGAAGTTCGTGGCGATGGACGTGAGCTCGTAGGTGATCTGCTGGACCACGAGGTCCTTCTTCGGCTTGGCCTTCGGCCGTCGGCCGAGCAGGGTCGCTCGCGCGTACTCGGTCATCGACACCCCGGCCTCCATCGCCTTGCGGCAGAGGTCTTCCATTTCCCCCGGCGTCATCCGAAGCCGGAGGTATTCCGAGCGCCGTTCGTACGGCTTCAGCTTCGGCCGCGCCATGGACCGTCTCCCGCTGTACCAATGCTGTCCGCCAGGACCAAGATGCCGAAGGCTTGAGCCCCCGGAGAGGGGCGAATGACAGAGGCGTTGTATCCCCGACAAACACCACGGCCGCCCCGATTGCGGGGCGCGTCAGGGCCGGCTGCGAGGCCGGTCCATGTGGTGTTTTTGGGGTACAACATACATCTTGCCTCCCTACTGTGGACCATAAACAACTTCCCCATATTATGGGGACCAATCCAAGCAGAAGCAAGATTCAGACTGACAGACCAATGCCTTAGTGAGATCGACTGTCAGAAGAATTGTAGCGCCGCCAACAGTTTTCAGCAACCCTCAACTCTCGGCGACGAACCCCAATAATGCGGCGCAGCCGGGCAGCGGCCCGTCTGCCGGCCCACAGCAGGAAGCCCCGTCGGGTCTCCCCGGCGGGGCGAATGCCACCGCGCGCGGCCGGTGGCCTTACGCGGCGAGGTCGGTAATCGGCGTGCCGTTGCGACGCCGCCACGCGGCGATGGCGTGCGCGCAGCATAGCGGCGTCAAGCCGGTGTCGTAGGCCGCGCTCACGTCAGCCAGCTCGTGCTCGTTGGCGACGTCGCCGGTCTCGAGCAGTAGCTCGTCGTCCACGGCGTTCAGGTACTCGTCCCAGGTCAGGTCCCGGATATCGGTGTTCAGTCGGTTCATGGCTTTTCTCCTTCGCTGTTTCGGCCGCGACCACATGCGGCCTTCCTGGCGGGAAGACCGGCGGCGGCAAGGCGGGCGAGCGCACCTGAAGGGCCGCAGCGAAAGCGGAGGACGGCGAGGGCCGGACTTTCTTGCTCCGCGAGGAATGACCGAAGGTCAGGGGAAGAAAGCCGGCATGAGCCGTTGCGCCGCACGCCGCCCGTCGCCATGACCGCCATGAAAGGAAGGTCCGCGTGGCCGCCGGCCGACCTCGGAAGCGAAGGATGCGAAGCCCCGCCTGAACACCGGCCCTCTGACCGCGACGAGACGAACGCCATAGGTCGACTAGAAAAGCCGGTGCATCGCCAACGAGTGTGCGAGTCACGCCGCGCGATACCGCGAGCCACTCTGCCCGCTGGTCTGCCGTCACTCTTGGGCAACCGGGCCGACGAACGCCGGCTGGTATCCCGTCAATGGGCTTGCCGGAACGTTTCGTGCATTCGTTAAAACGTGATTTCTTTACCGCCTGAACACGCCAAAGCCGCCCAGCGGAACCGGGCGGCCTCGGGGCCGGCTGGGTTAGCGCGACCAGATGAGAACGTGCTTGCCGTCCTGTTCGACCAGGTTGGCATAGATGGCCGCGACGAAGCTCGGGTCGTCGATCTTGACCGACAGGTAGGGATTGCCGCCCTTCTTGCTGGTCTGCGCCCAGGCCGCGCCGATCTCGACGTTGCCAGCCTTGACCCGGTAGTCGGGACCCTTCTCGCCCGTCTTCTCGGCCGGGACGAAAGTGACCTTCGTCGCCTTCATGCTCAGCGTCTCGATGCTGCCGTTGTAGCCGTTCTCGGTCTTGGTGAAAGTGCCGATGGTTGCCATTGTTTAGATCCTCCAGTTTCGATTTCCGAGGCCACGACCGCCGTGGCCTTTCCGTGGCCAACCAATGACGCCGGTCTCAGGCGGCGGCTGCACCCGAAGGGCCGCAGCGATAGCGAAGGACGGCAAGCGCCGACTTTCTTGTCTCGCGAGGAATGACCGAAGGTCAGGGGAAGAAAGTCGAAGCGCGCCGTTGCGGCCGGCGGCGCCGGCGTCAGGTGTGCCATGAAAGCGAAAGGCCGGGCGGTGTGGTTCGAGAGAGCGGGACATTGGAGGAGACGACGGACAACACGGGGACGGGTACCGGACGGAAACGGCCAACGGCTTCTTGGGCGAAGCCGGAGATGAAGGCGCAACCGCACTCGGCACAAGCCGGGAAGTATGGCGATCGGGAAACCCGGCCCACGGACTGGCCGATAACGTCGAGATGGTGGCTCTGGACTCCAGGCAGGCTGTGAAAAGGGTGCCAATCCAAAATGGACGCTCACATGCGCGACGAAGTGGCCACTGGCGCGGTCGTCCGCCGACATCACGAACAGACGAGAGAACCGCCTCACTTCAGCTTCGAACGATACCGGCCGGCTCTGAGGTCGCATTTCGTTGGGGCGCGCGGAAAGCGCCCGCCCCCCCATCGCCGCTCGGCCCGGGCGGGCGGGTGGGTATTCCCCAATAAATCAGGCCCGGCTTGCACCGGGCCTGACCTCTATCCGGGCCGTAAGGCGGCGATGGATATGGCTCATGCAGTCTCCGCGTCCGGCTCCGGCTCGCTGTCCGCCGTCACCGCCGGAAACAGCATGGCGCCGGGCAGCCAGTCGCAGCCTTTGCGCTCGTGCTCGGGCGCGTTATCGCTCGCGTTTCTGCTCGCCTCGAAGTGCTTCACCAGCGCCGCCACCATCTGCTTCTTGGTGTAGTCCTTCATTCTGCCCATCCGGGCACTTGCGCCGCTCTCCTTGGCGATGTCCTCCAACTGGTCCTTGCGGCGGCGAGTGAGAAACGCCTCGTCCGGTCGCCAGTAGTCGCGCATGTCGATTTCAAGGTCGGCGGCAACCCGGTTGAACAGACTGTCGCCCGTGTCGAGCTCGTCCATATAGCCCTGCCCGAAGGTCAGCACCGTTAGCAGGCCGTGCAGCCGGTCAAGGTCGTCGTCGGACAATTCCTTCACCGCCTCGTAGAGGGTCACGGCGTCCTTACGGGTGCGGATAAGCCGCTCCCACGCGCCCCGGAAATAGTTGCCGTACTGCCCCGCCTCGGCGGCGTCCAGATTGAGGCTCTTGTTGAACACTTCCGCCTCCGCCTCGATGACGGTAAAGCCGGTCGGCTGTGTCTCGTCCTCGGCAAAGAAGGCCAGCGCCGGGTGCGCGTCCAGACTGACGCGCCCCGCCCCGTCGTGGGCGTTCATCATCTGGATGACGGCAACCTCCTTGGCCTTGCGCGGGTTGGAAAGCAACGCCTCCTGCACCGCCAGCGTCTTGTGGGCGGCGATGTAGCGCTTCAACGGCGTGCCGTATTCCGGCTTCGGCTTGGGCGCTGCGGGCGTCTCCTCCGTGGCTTCGGCCACCGATGCCCTGACCTCGTGGCGGATAAGGTTCTCGCGGATTTCCACGCGCCCGGTCGGTGCGAAGTGGATGACCACCCCGCCTGCCTCGCCTTCCTCGGCCTCGCGGTAGCGCCACCATGCAACGTGATACTCGGTGATGACCTCCACCGCTTTACCCTCGCCCTGATACTTGGCGGCGTGCGCTTCCACCGCTTGCCCCTGCAAGCGGAAGAACTGCTCGGCGTCGTCGAAAAAGGTGGTGTCGTCGTCCGCGAAAAGGTCGGTTGTGTAGGTGCCCTCGTACTTCGCACGGTCGAAAATGGCGATGGCCACGCTCGGCTTTTCGTCCGTCAACATGGCGCGAATGTCGTCCGCGTCGTAGTAGCCGTGCTCGAGCCGCTCCAGCACGGCACGCTGCTGGTCATGGTTGCCCAGGGTCAGCGCCTCGCCGATGCTCAAGGAAAGCCCGCCGTTGCGGATTTCCTCCTTGGCCTCGTCGCACAGCGACGCAATCGCCAGCCTGCGCCGCACAGTCGCCGTGCCGATACCTGCCTTGGCGGCGATGTCCTCAATGTCCGCACCCTTGGTCAGAAGGGCGGCGAAGGCCTCGGCCTCGTCCATGGGGTTCAGCTGCTCGCGCTGAACGTTCTCCACGGTGGCGATGCGCAGGCCGTCGTCCTTGGACAGGCCTTTGCGGATTTCCACAGGCACGGGGAAGGACTTCTCGATGTCGCCCTGCTCGGCCAGCAGACGGAGCGCCCGAAAGCGCCGCTCGCCGGAAATGATGTCGTAGGCTTTGCCGCCGCGTCGGGGGCGCACGACAAGGTTCTGCAGAAGCCCGTCCGTGGCGATGGACGCAGCCAGCCCTTCAAGGGCAGCGGCGTCCATGCTCTTGCGGGGGTTGGCCTTGTTAAGGTGAAGCTGGTCAAGGGTTACGGTTTCGATGGTCATGGTTCTGTTTCCTTTCGTGTTTTCGTTAATTCGTGGTTTCGTCATTTCGTGCCGGGCTCGCCCGTAGCAGGTCGGTCCAGTCCAGCTGCCGCCGTGCATCCTCATCAAACAGGCCGATGTTCAGCGGCTTCTGTGGTCTGGCCGGTGCCAGCGGCCTTGCCGCCAGCACCGCCAGCCGGTCGCGGTCGGTGACGGGGCGAACACCCGTCACCAGCACCTGCACACCTTCCGGGGTCTTTTCGGTCTGGTGGGTCATGGCCTGCCCCTCCCGTCCGCGCGGTACAGCGCGCGCACGTGCGCGCCTTCCGGCACATAGGCGGCGGGGCCGCCCATGCTGTCGCGCCGGGCGATTTCAAGGTGGCAGGGCATCCAGCCGGTGGACTTGCCGACGATGAAGCGGCGGCGTCCGCCGTCCGGTTCCGTCACTTCGACACGCCAGCCCTCAAGGCCGGAAAAGACGGGGGGCAATTCGGCATTGCAGCGCGCGCCGGTGGCGGCATGGTGCGTCCGCCCGGCGTCCATACACGCCTGATAGGCGGCGAAGTGTTCCGGCGTGCCCGGTTCGACCTCGTCCATTAGGCCGGGCTTGCCAAGCCACGCGGCAACGGCGCGTGCCCGCCGGTCGGCAACGTCAAAGCCAAGGCACGTAAACCCGCGCCCGCACGGGATGACGTACAGGCGCGCTTCATGGTTGATGGTCACATTCATGCCGCGCCCTCCCCGTCCATGGTCAGTTCATATTCGACCTGCGCGCTGCAATCGTGCTTGCCTTGCAGTGAGAGGGTGAGGCCGTACTTGCTGACCTCGATGCTGGAAAAGCCGACGCGGAAGTCGTTGCCCATGTCGTAGTCCAGCCCCCTGTCGCTGATGGCGATGTGATGGATGCCGTCCGCCAGCAGGGCGCTGGCCTGCTCGATGCGCGATTGCAGTTCCCGGGTGACGGTGGCCTCGATTTCGTTGGGAAAATCGAAGCCGTATTCCAAGCCGTCCGCTACGTAGCCTTTCGTGAGGATTGCCTTCATCTTCCCCCCCCTAAGCCTTGATGTGGCCAAGGGCGCGCGCCTCGTCGGCGTAGGCGGTCAGGCTCTTGGTCGCCTTGAAATGCCGGTCGCGCTCAACCGGCAAGCCCAGACGGCCACGGACAGCGGCAATCTCGGACAGCCGCACGCTGCCCAACTCCGGGCACCCCATACCAAGGTCACAAAGCCCGAAGGCTATATCCGGTTCGTCCGGGTCGATTTCAGTTAAAAGCCAAGTCGCGCCCGCGTCCGGCGTGAACAGCTTCACCACAGGCCAAAAGTCATGGGTGTTGCCGTCCTCGGCGATGCACTCGGCATTGGCTTCGCCGTTGGCCAGCATCCGCTTGCGCTGCTCTTTGGTCAGAAGTTCCATTCGTTATTCCCTCCGTTTGTTCATTTGCCCGCAGGGCACACGCCCCGCGCCTGACCCTCTGCCCAGCGGCGAGCGTCAAAACGGAACGGCAAAGTGGAGGGAGTGCGGCGAGCGCCGGCCCAGTGGCGGGCGGAAAGGGGGCCGCCCCTTGGGGCGTCAAGTCCGGCCCAACACGGGACACCGGCAGCATGCCGGTGGAATGGAGCGGGCGGGGCCGGACGGCACCCTTTTCCTCAAGCCCGTCACGGCCGGCGTAAGCTGGAGAAGGAGGGTCAAGCGCACGGGACGTGCGCGTACAGAAAACCTCGGACCGAAGGGACGGCTTTATGCGCCGGTCGGGGCAGCGAAGCGCGGGTCCCGGACCGGCGCCTCAACAGGGGCGTTGCGGGGGATAGCCCCCGCTGGAATGGGGTGCGCCGGAGACTTCGGCTCCGGCCAGGGGAAAGGCCTTTCCCCAATAATGGAACAAATCAAGAACTTATGGTAGTATAACTGTCGGGCTTCGAAACCCACCACGATAAGGCCTTCTTCAGGCCGGATGACGGCATGATGTCCAGGGCCGACCGGCCTAAAGGTGCCGTGCCTCCATCGTGGTGAGGTTTTGAACGTCCGGCCGCAATGAAGGAGGGAAAGGTGAGTTGGATTTTAGTGACAAGGAGACGCTGCACCGCATCGACGTGCAGGTCGGGAAGAACATCCGCTACAGACGAGAGGAATTGAAAATGTCGCAACAGCGCCTGGCTGACGCGCTCGGTGTGTCATTCCAGCAGGTGCAGAAATACGAGAATGCCCAGAACCGGGTATCTGCCAGCAGGCTCTTTGCCATCAGCGAGGTGCTCGATATTCCCCTCGCCAGATTGTTTTCAGACATTGCTTGACTGAGAAGCGAAAGGGAAGGTCTCTTGACTGATATTGAATGAACGAACGAGCGCATCCGTCAATGGATGGCTTCCCTAAAAGGGGCGGTATCAACATCGTACAGGATGCACGCCACCATCACGATCGAAGAACGAAATTTCCCCGGAACTCACGTCCTTCATGATTGCCTTGGCAGTCTGCTCGCCCAATACATCTGCACGCTCAACATAGACGTCGTATTTAACCGTCACGCTGTCGATCGGGATACGCAGACCGTTTGATGCATTGAGGAAACACCCCGGGAAAGACAGCGTCGCTGTAAGACCTGTTGCCGGTTGATTGTCGGTCGGAAGCTGCTGACGTATCTCCTCATGGGACGCAACGTGATTTCCAGCACTGTCCACGATTAAGGGGTCGTAGTTGGTGCCGGCAAACGACGCATCAACCTCCTCATCCGGCTTTAGAGTGTTGAGATACGCTTGCGTCACGTCGGGTCGAAACGCGGTAATCTCCGGAAAGACGAGAAACACCCGAAGTTGATATTTTTCGATCCGCCCTTCCCGGTCCTCCTCCGTCGGCGACCGTATTTCCTTCAGGGCGATGCCGTAGTGGTCGGCATACTTCTTTGCGCCGGATTGAAAGCCGAAACGGCTGACGAAGATGCCCTGTAGTCCGGGCACATCGGTAAGAACCCCGTAGAAGTCGCGGACCCGGCCGATAGGCACAGCCTTGTCGAAGGCCTTGCACTCGATTGCGGTTCTGTAGACCTGCCCGGCGATCTTGAATTCCCAGTAGACGTCGATTTGGTGCGCGCATCCGGATCTGCCAACGAGGTCAGTCTTGTTGTGCTCGACCTTTATGTCATCAAAGCCATCAGCATCGTGAAGCGTCTGGTAAAGCGCCTGAACAAACACCTCATACGCGGTCCCCTTGGCCGTGTTACTCACCACCGACACTCCCACCCGTAGCATCCGCCTCCAGGGCGCGTGCGAGTTGCTCTACCAGCCCCAGACATTTACGGACGCCCGACTCTTTGATGACGATACGTTGTCCCTCCGTATAGGACGCATCGCCGCTGCGTTGAATATAATCGGCGTCAACAAGGCCATCCTTGTGGGCCAAAAGATGACGCTGCTGGAAATAGCGGTTGAGGTCGGCGAGGTTGGCAGCCCCGAGATGGTCCTCAAAGTTGTGACCATAGGCCTGCTGCCAGAGTCCGCTCCCGGCGCCAAGGTTTTGAAATGCGTTCCGGCGCGGCGCGGGCATACCAGGCTTGCGAAGATAGAGCGCCTCCGCATAGCGCTGGAACGCCGTTACGGCATTAAGCAGGCCGCTCTCGACAATCGTGCGGATCGTGTTCTCGGCAACGTCCCGGTCTTCAATCGCCTGGCGGACGTGAATGATTGCGTCCAGTGAGGCGAGTTGCGTCTCGATGGACCTTTGAAAATCACGCTCCACAGAGTTATGGCCACAGGCGGGACAGAAGTAGGCCGCGCCGATGACCGCATAGCGGCATTCACACGCCGGACAGGCCACCTTCATCTCCATCGGCTCTGCTGCTGCCGGAGGAAGCGCAATGTGCCTGGGCTTGTTGTCCACGGACATCGTGATGCGTATGAAGCTGTTGCGCGGCTGCCTCCGATTCCACCGGTCAGCATCGCGCCTCATTGCCTGGTTGATATCACCCTTCACCTGGCCGAAGGCCGCCTGGCGTGCGTGCTCAAGCTGTCTCTCTGTCCACCACTGATCCGACGGCGCGCCGTGCCGGCAGAAGGGACAGAAGACCTCCTCGTCCCGGACCTTATCCTTCCAGTCATCCTCGTGGATTTTAAACTCAAACAGGCATGACTCCGACGGGCAGGCGCGGTCGAAGTAACCCTCGGGATCAGCGGGAATCTCCACTGAGACCTTGCGGCCGTCGAGGTTCTCAAGGGTGCGTATCAGATCTTCGAACATATGCCTGCTTCCATTGTTTCACGCCGGATCGTTACCGGCGAAATCGCGGCGTCCACGACTCTTCAAGATCGTCGTCGTCTTCATCTTCGATCTCATCCGGGGGTTCCATGCCGGACAGCACGGTGAGCGTCTTGCCGTAGCTCCCCAAACCGACGACCTCCTCGATAATTTCCTGCCGGTGCGGCCCGTTAAACCAATCCTGCAATGCTGATGTACCGTCGGCACGTACAGCCCGCGCGACGTTCTCCGTGTCGGCATTGAAGATGGCGGTCGCACTACCAGCGGGAAGTGGCGTGCCTTTACGAATCCAATCGAGATTAGAAAAGTCCTTGAGTGGCTCGGACATAACGGCGTAGTCGATAGTCCCGCCCTCACTGCGAATGACAGCCACGGGGTCACGGTTGGTCTGAGCAAACCGGATTGCCGTGGACTCAAGTGACGTGTTGCACTGATCTGCAAGGTTCTCAACGGCCTTCAGCCCTTCGCCGGCACGCCTGGCCGCAGCCGCAAACAGCTTGGTCGGCATGAGCAAGGCCGCCGCGAAATGGTCGGCCTCCAACTCATAGCTGTCCGTACTCCGGAAGCCGGCATGAGAGATATGCCGTCCCCCTGCGTCAAACACCGCATCAAGATGTCCAGGCAGCCGGTAATGGCCGATCTCATGGCCAACCGAGAAATTCTTGAAGCCGTCGCTGTCCACATGGGTCGGGTAGCAGATGCCGAACTGACCACCGACGTGAAGCAGCATGCCGGAAGCACCACCGGCATTCGACGGCAACGGGCGCAACTCAATGTCGAGACGGCGGGCGATCTCGAACGGATCGATGGGAAGCGCATCGATGTCCATCTCCTGAAGGAGCCGCTCAGCTTCCCAACGTATTTTAATAAACGGATCGGACCGCCGTGCCATCTAGTCCCCTTTCGGCTTTTTGTCCTTTGCTTTGCTTGCCAGCATCTGAATAAAGTCGTCGGCCATCTCCTGATATTCGGTAGACAGACCGGCGTAGTGTCGGTGGAGTTGATCGGCGCTGACGGCCGAACCTTCCATATCCTCGGTGCGGCCGAGCAGATAATCCGTAGTCACGCGCAGTGCGTCCGCAAGGCGCTTCAGGTTGTCGAAGGACGGCTTGCGCGTTCCGGTCTCAAAGTGAGAGACGGCTGAAGCCTGGAGGCCGGCCCGTTTGGCGAGCTCACCCTGGCTAAGTTGCCTGAACTCACGCGCCGTGCGCAGCCGCTCCTTGAATATCTCGGTCGGTTTGGTTGACTTCTCCATTACGTTCCCGTATATTTAAAGTTGACGCCTTCGCCATATTTGCCGGGCGCATTCTTTTGGCCAGGCCCATGACGAATTCGTCATAGTATGCATTACGTTTTTGAAAATCGCAAGGAGACTGAACATGAGCAAGGGGCCGAAGACCCACCACGTCGTCCCGAACCCCGATGGGGGCTGGGACGTGAAACGGGGCGGTGCAGACCGCGCCAGCAGCCACCACGACACCAAGCGGGACGCCATTGAGCGCGGCCGGGAAATCAGCCGCAACCAGGGCACGGAGTTCCGCATCCACAACAAGGACGGACGGATCGCCAGCAGCGACAGCCACGGCGGCGACCCTTACCCGCCCAAGGGCTAGGAAAGGACCCAACCTGTTAATGACGTTACCGAAACACACTGAAGAGCTTCTCGAAGACCTGGCGGCATCTTTGCAGGTGCCGCCAAGTCGCTATGAGGCGGCCGAGCGGAGTTACAAGTCCGTGGGCGAATGGCTGCACCGCGAGGCGTCCAGCCTCCGGCAGGCCGATCCGAAAGTCTATATCCAGGGGTCGTTCAGGCTCGGGACGGCGATTCGTCCCGTCTCTGACAAGGAAGACTACGATGTTGATCTGGTCTGCGAGCTATCGCTTTCGAAAACGCACCTGACCCAGGCCCAGTTGAAGGAAATGCTCGGTGAGGAGCTGAAGGCCTATGCCGAGGCCCACGGGATGAGCGAACCAAAGCCGGGTCGGCGCTGCTGGACTCAGGACTACGCGGACGGGGCACAGTTTCATATGGATACCCTGCCCGCACTTCCGGACGCCGCACATCAGCGGTTGCTGCTGGAGCGCCGTGGCTTCTCGGCCGAATGGACAGACACGGCCATCGCCATCACGGACGCGGAGCATGAGAACTTCCGGCTGGTCACGGAAGACTGGCCTCACAGCAACCCCAAGGGCTATGCGAACTGGTTCCGCTCTCGGATGCGGGAGATATTCGAGTCACGCCGCCGCGCAATGGCATTGGAGGCGCGCGCAAGCGTCGAAGATATCCCCGAATACAAGGTGCGCACGCCGCTCCAGAGCGCCGTTCAGATTCTCAAGCGTCATCGCGACATGATGTTTGCGGAGCGGCCGGACGACAAGCCGATCTCGATCATCCTGACGACGCTGGCCGCCCATGCCTATCAGCAGGAGCCGACGATCTCAGGTGCGCTTTACAGCATCCTCGACCGTATGGATGACTATATCGACTACAGCACCGGCGTCGCGTGGATTGCGAACCCGACCGACCCGGCTGAGAACTTCGCCGACCGCTGGCAGAAGCACCCCGAGCGCGAAACAGCCTTTTTTGACTGGCTGGAGCAGGCGCGTGCGGACTTTACCGCCGCTGCTCAGGCGCTCAGCCGGGATACCGCGACCGCCGCTTTGCAGCCCAGGCTTGGGCAGAAGCTCCTCGAAGAAGCGTCGGCACGTCGGCGTGGTTCACCCTTGTCTCGGGTCATGGGCGGCGCACGTCGGATCGGCAAAGTGCTTAACCCCGCCCATCGGAAGGCGCCGCCGTGGACCAACATCAGCCAGGGTGAGGTTCACATCGAGCAGGCGACGATGCAGCGCAATGGCTTCCGGCCGGAGATGTTCCGCAGCGACGGCGAAGCTCTGCCTAAGCGGTCGAACCTCACATTCCAGGCCGACACGAACATCCCAAAGCCTTTCAAGGTGTACTGGCAGGTGGTCAATACCGGCCGGGAGGCGGAAGCGGCGAATGGCCTGCGGGGTGGCTTCGATGAGGGACTTGTGACGACGGGAAAACTTACGAAAAAGGAGTCGACGCTCTACGCGGGGACGCACAGCATCGAGTGCTTTATCGTCAAAGACGCCTATCTGGCTGCCCGTAGCGGCCAATTCATCGTCAACATCCAGTAGGCCCAGGCCGATGAAAATTTTGCTTAAACACTTTATCAGGTCAGCGATCGACTGGTTGTTCAGGCGACGCTCCCCTGCACTTCTGATAATGAGGCTCGGCGTTGCCTGCCTGGCCCTTGCCTTTGGCGCCGGGTGGGTGCTGGACGTGTCGCTCCCCTTCCGAGATGGGCAGGTTGAAGTCGGCTTCAATAGCGCCGGTGGCACGCCCGTTATTATCGTCTACGCGGCCGCAATTCTCGGCGCAGGCCTCATCGTCATCGGGCTGGTCTGGGAAATCGTTCGATACAGAGCCGAGCAGCAGCGCCTCGACCGAAAGAAAGTGATTGTTGTCGAGGCACGGGGACTGCGTGATACCAGCGGCTCGCCCCTGATCGACGCCCTGCCGCCAAGGCTGGAAGGGCGCCGGGATCACGTCCTCGTTGACCTCCGGCAGCGGGTTAAGGATGGCGAGATTGTCGCACCTGATGCAGTGCTGGAAGATCTGGTCTCGCTCCCCGCCGATCTGAAGCGGCGGGAGAATGGATTCGACCGTCGCGATCTGTCCCTTGTCTACGGTGGGCTGACGTCGGTTCCCTTCACTTTCCTGACGGGCGTCCTTATGGATGATGAGGGCGCGGTCTTTATCCTGGATTGGGACCGGCATGCAGAGGCCTGGCGCGAGCTCGAAGGTGCAGATGACGGCAAGCGGTTCCATATTCCCGACCTGGCCAAGGAGATACCGGACGGCACGAAAGAGGCCGCGATGGCGGTTTCAGTCTCCTATGGTGTCATAGCGGATGATGTCCGTGGTCGGGTTGGCGATATGCCTTTAGTCGAGCTCGGGCTCGATGGCGGCTCGCCAGACTGCCACTGGTCGGAAGACAAGCAGCGTGCTCTCGGTCAGCAGTTCCTGGACACGGCGATTGGTCTTGGCAATCGCGGGGTCCAGCGCATTCACCTTTTCCTTGCCGCCCAGAACAGCGTCGCGTTTCGCTTCGGCAGGCTCTATGACAAGCGCAACCTGCCTGAAGTCGTGGTTTACCAGTATCAAAGAGATGCCGCCCCGCCCTATCCTTGGGGCGTATTGATGCCGGTAAGCGGCGTGACACGGCCAACGATCATTTCCTAACTGGTGCGATCAATAATTCTTAGCCGAAAGGCAGGCAGCTAAGCGCATAATTATCTGATTTTGCTTTTGTTTTCGAACTGTGACAAACTGCCTATTACTGTAACAGCGGTCAACCCTCTGGTTGAGCCAGCTGACCCCCTTCAATCCCATAGCTTTTCCGCGATGTGGCGCTCTTCGAGACCGACCGCGTTCCCGTAAATCGCGGTGGTCGCCATGTCCGAATGGCCGAGCCACTTCTGAAGCATGTTGAGCGGCACGCCGCGTTCGAGCGCGGCCACGCCGAACCCATGCCGTAGCCCCTTCGGCGTTGCGTGCGGCCCTTCGATGCCAGCCTGTTCCATGACTTCCTTGACCCGCCGATAGCCGGTCATCCGACACCACGGCCATACGCGCCCTTTGTCGCGTCTGCGCTGGTGCGCGTGTACGTCATGTACCTTTTCGAGCTTGTCCAGAAGCTGGCGCGACACCGGCACGGCGCGGTGACTGCCCTTGGCCCGCTTCTTGAGGGTCCAGAAAATGATGACGCCGGCCTCGAAGTCGATCCGGTCAACGGTGAGCGCCAGGGCTTCCGACAACCGGCAGCCGGTTTCCTTCAAGACCCAGCAGAAGGTGAACACATCCGGCTCGCAGCGCTTGGCCGCGCGTATGAACGCCTGACGTTCGGCATCGGTGAGGTATTTCCGGTGTCCTGCCTCGTCGTACAGGCTCCATGACATTGAGAGACTTCCGCTGTTGAAGGCTCGCCCTCCGCAAGTTGTTGATTCCACACATTGAATCGTAACACGGCGTCGGACGGCCCTGTGACACTAATAGGCATACTGTCACTCCTTTCGCGGGACCCGGTGTTGCCGGATTGCGACAGAAACGCCGCTCGGGTCACGCAACTTGGCTCTTACTCAGGACAAGGAGGCAGTGCCCATGCGGTCCACACTTCTTTTCGGTGTCGCCCTATTTACCCTTTTGCTATCGGGGTGCGAGTCGGAGGCGGAAGACGCCATCGTCGTCGACCTGCTCGCGATCGAATACGCCAATCCCGGAAATAGCGAGACGGCCTGCCGGGTCTCGTATGTCGTCCGCAACAACACCCAAAACCGCCTGAACAGGCTGTGGCTGACGTTGAGTTGGTCGGAAGAAAGCGAAGCGAACGAGAACAAGAGCAACGCGCAGATTGCCGTCAAAGACGTGCCGCCCAAGGGCAAATGGAAAACCAAGAACCAATTGCCGCTGACCATCGAAGGGCAGACGTGCGCCAACGTACCTGACCCATGGGTCGCCGCCTGGAACGAATGCCGGCTTGAAAACACGCCGGAAGGCGACTGTCAGAATCTGGTCCGTATCAAGAAATCCTACTGACCAATCCTTTTCCTTCGTCCACGAGGGCGAACAGACTTGGAGGTTTCAATGTCCCTTAACAAGAAACTCGCCGTTATCAATTTTGCCAGCGGCGCCTTTGTCGCGCTCGTGATCCTGATCTTTGTGAAGAAGACGCTGGGCGTGCGGTACATCGCCCCGCTGGAGTTGGCCATCTCGGATGCGGTCTACTTCGGCATGTGGCTGCTGGTGGTCGTCAACTTCATCATCGGCATCTGGCAGCTGATGAAAGGCGACGCCAAGAAAACGGACTGAGGTCGCCGAATAAGGAAATTTCCGTCGAGATATAGCTGAATAGCGTCACTTCAAAGGCGGCCAGACCTGCGCGCCAATGCTTTTAAACTTCGAGACCGCGAGCGCACCTCGCTCGTTTCGCGCGCGGCTGCCCGGTGCCTGAATCGCTGCCGTGATTTCCGGCCGGCCCGCCTCCCAGATTTCCAGCGGCTGGAACCCTTCATCGAGCAAGACCAGCAGGACGGCATCCCAGTCATGGTCGAGCTTGATGCTGCCGAGCCTTTGGCTTTTCCCTCGGGCGCTGCGTGGAATCGCACGGGTCTTTATCTGAAACCGGCGCCCCTTCGCGTCGATAGCGTCGTATCCAGGCGCGCGGGCATCGGCAAGGGTCAGATCGAGCAAGCGTGCAGCCTCGTATTCGCCAACCTCACCCGTGACCCCTAGTGGCTTGCCCGTGAGCTCGTAGTAGGCAACGGCCGCGACCCTGGCCTGGTCGAGAACCTTTCCGATCTCTTGAAGCGTGGGACGCTTCACGCGCCCTCGAAGCCGAGGCCACGCTCCCTGTAGATCGCGCAGACGGCGGCAATCAGCGAATTCGCCTGACTGATGCTGAACGCTTCGGGCTGAAAGCCGCGTGCCCATTCGACCGTATCGTGATGGTCCGGATGCTTCGGGTCCACCAGCGCATCCAGAAACTCGGGATAGCCATAGGGGCCGCCGCAATCTTCCGGCGGGCAGGCCCGCGCGCCGTCCAGGCAAATAGCTAACGGGCCACCTTCGCCTGTCCGCAGATCTTCGACGAGAACTGTATGCCGCCAATCGTCTCCAAAATCATAGACGTAGTGAAACGTGTCTCCCTTGGAGACGAGCTTGCCCAACTTGTAAGCCCGTTCGTCGAGTACGCCGGGCTCTGGGCCTAGCTCGTCATCCTCTGGAATCTCGTAGCGCTGGTCGCCAAACTCGAACATGTGGAGGTGAGAGTCCTGCCAGCCCATGGCGCCCTGAATGACGGCGTGCAGTTCGGTCAGCGTGTAAGCGGCGGGAACAGCGACACGACGCCAGATTTCAGGCTCGATATCATCGAGGCTAACTTTGAGTTCAATTGTCATTTTTCTGCCCCCCCTTTCCCTGAAACCAACGCCGCTTGTCAGCCCAGTAAGGCAATATTGCACCCTAACATCGGCAATGTTCGTGTTCACTCGAATGTTCGCACGGTGAGCATGAGTTCGCATCGTTCTTCCAAGAACGAAAGAACGAATTGACGAATTACTGAACCATGGAAATGGAAGCCGCCTAGGCGGCGGCTTCCGTGACTTCGGACTGTTGCAGGCCCGCGAGGAAGTCCGTGGCCTGGGCGGCCTTGGACGCGGCGGTGAAGATCGCCCGGTTGTCGGCCTTCATGACCTTGACCCAGTGCTCGATATAGGCGGCATGGTCCGGACGGGGCTCAGGGGTGATGCCGAGATCGGCACAGAGGAACGCCGCGCCTAGCTCGGCCACGAGCTCCTCGACGGCGTAGGCGTCGTCGCCGAAGCGCTTGCCGAACCGGCGGTCGCAGCGGCGCTCGATGCCGGTCCAGTGCACCAGCTCATGAAGCAAGGTCCCGTAGTAGGCTTCGGTCGCCGTGCTCGTCTCGGAGCCGACGAAGCGTTCCTTGTCCGGCATCTGGATGAAATCCTCGGACAGACGGTAGAACGCGCGTGCACCGCCGTGACGGACGTCGGCACCGGTCCCGGTGACGAAGCTGTCGGCCTCGGCGAGGGCCTGCACGGGATCCTTGGGCTCGGGCAGCGTGACCTCAAAACCGTCCACCTGGTCGGCGTTGAAGACGCTGGAGGCGCGGGCGAAGAGCCGCTTGCCGGTCTCAAGCTCGCCGGTGTCCGGGTCGGGCTCCTCGACGTCGAACTCCTTGTAGAAGACGACGGTGGAAGCCTTCTCGCCCTTGCGGACTTGCGCGCCGGCCTTCTGCCACTGGCGGTACGTACCCCAGGTACCGGAGCTATAGCCGCGCACCTGACCGGCGGCCCAAAGGGCGACGATGTTGATGCCGCGGTAGGCGTTTCCGGTGTCGATGTTGACCGGACGGTTCAGGCCCTCGCCTGCCCTGTGCCAGGGCATCTGCCACTCTCCTGCGCCGGCCTCGATGGCAGCGACGATCTGGTCGGTGACGGTCTGATACACGTCCTTACGGTTGCGGTTGCTGTTTCGGGTCATGGTTTCTCTCCTTCCGTTTTTCAGGCCGCGCCCATCGCGGCCTTTCGACGGCTGGAGGAAGGCGACGCTCGGCGACCCGCCGAAACCTGTCCGGGCCGAAGCGAAGCGGAGGACGGCAAGGCGGAGCGTTTCTTGATCCGCGAGGAGGCGTCAGCCGGGGAAGAAACCTGCGCCGCGCCGTTGCAGGCGGGCGGTGGCGGCGCCCAAACAGCCGCCCGGGAGAAAGGTCCGTGGGCAAGCGGCCGCCCGAAGGAGAGAAGCCCCGAAACCGCGACGGCGGCCGGGACGGGGAATTAAGACCTCGATTTTCCGGAGAATTTTGTAAAATCGGCCAAGTAGTGAGGGCAAAAAGGCAGGTGGCCAGGCCAAAGCCGAAGAGTCGTGAAAGGAGCCGGAACCGTGGAGGGCTTTATCAACTTCGTCATCGTTATCGCCTTTCTGGCGGCTCCGGTGCTCGTCGTGTATCTGGTGTTCCGGCTCGCCAGGGGTAGGATCACCAGGGCAGTCCGGCAAGGAGAGCATCAGGGAGCGGCGGATTTTCTGGCAACCGGCGGCAAGCCTTGGGGCGAACCTATCGGCGGCACCTCGCACGGCAGCGCATACTTCATGAGCACTCGGCAGGTCGTCGAGAAGCACTATGGCCAGCACCTTGAAAAGGCCAACGGCAAACTCTTCAACAACCAGATGTGGCTGGGCGGACATTCAACGAAAACGTTGAAGAACGGCAAGGCCACTGGAACGGAAGACGCCGACCTCTATGGCCCGATGGAAGGACACTTCGTCACGGTGGCGCCGACGCGAGCGGGCAAAGGCGCGTGCCACGTCATCCCGAATATCCTGAACTACACGGTCGGCTCGCTCGTCATTAACGACATCAAAGGCGAGAACGCAGCCGTTACGGAGAAATGGCGCAAAGATGTCAGCAAGGGGCACTGCTTCAGGTTTGCCCCTTTTGAAGCCGACAGCTGTTCCTGGAACCCGCTGGACTTCATTCGCGACGGCGACGACCGCTGGGGCGACGCGGGACTGATTGCCGATATGCTCATCGTCAAGGGTAAGGGCGACTCGTTCTTTTGGGACAACGAGGCGCGGAACTTCCTCCAGGGCGCCATCGTCCATGTTGTCGAGAGCTACCCCGAGGGCGAGCGGAACATGGCCAAAGTCCGTCAGCTTCTCACGGGAGACAAATATCAGTTTGCTGAGCTAGTGGACGACATGAGCGACTCCGCACATGAGCTTGTGCGCCGCGCAGCTTCGACGTTCCTGCGCAAGGAAGACAAGACCCAAAACAACGTCATGGCCGCTTTGAACAGCCAGATGACGATCTGGGACGACGAGCGCCTGCGCAGGCATATGAACCGGTCCGATTTCCGGTTCGAGGACCTGAAAGAGGAAACGGCAACGATCTACTTCTTCATTCGTCCGGAAGAACTCGAGAGTTGCACGCCGGTCATGCGGCTGTTCTTCGGGCAGGCGCTCGCCGCGATGACACGCAATCCGAAGAAGCCGTTCGCGCCAGTCACGTTTCTCATCGACGAGTTTCCCCGCCTCGGCCGGATGAAGCCCATTGAGGAAGGCATATCGTATCTGGCGGGCTATGGCGTCCGGCTGTGGCTGTTCGCGCAGGATCTGGGCCAGATCAAGTCGGCCTATGGCGATATGGCGCAGAGTCTCTTTGCCAACTGTGCGTGCCGGTGCTTTTTCGGCACGTCCGATCCGGAGACGGCCAAGCTGGTGTCGGATATGTGCGGCACGATGACGGTTCCGGTAACGACCTTTAGCGAGTCGGCCGGCACCGGCGCCGGCTTTGGAGGAAAACCGCGTAACGAGGCGCTGAGCTACACGAGCCAGCCGTTGATGACCCCGCAAGAGGTCATGTCGATGGACAGGCGCGAACAGCTCGTTTTCATCCGGGATGAGCAGCCGATCAAAGCCATCAAGGTCGCTTATTTCGAGAAGCCGGCCTTCGAGGGCCTCTACGAGGAGTGGAACCCGGAAGCCGCTCCGATGGCTGAATCCGTTGAAACAGAACTTCCGGAATCTGCAAACGCGGATACCGATGAGCCGATCGAAGTGCCGAAAGAGGATGCAATAGAAGATGGGCCGTCTGAGCGGCCCGTAGAATCATCCGAGCGCAAGCCCGAGGCTCCACAGCCTCCAAGCTTCAAGGATTGATCTGGTGAGGCCCTGACGCGGCCTGAGGGCAAAAGCACGCCCCCGGCAATCACCAAGGACCTCCTTCAAAGCGAAAATTCGGCGGGGCAGCCCCTGCCGCTGCGTCGTAAAGCGCACCGTCAAGGCCGGCGCGGTAGATTAGATGCCGCCGGGGCCGGACATCGCTCGGAGAGTCCTGGTGACCCGCCATCGACAGCCTGAACCCACTGGCCGACGGTGTGTGAAGTACGGAGGTTATCCACAGGCGTCCGGGTTTTAAGTGTTTTAAAAATAGTTTTAATAGTTTTAGGCATTTCAAAATGCCGGAAGGCCAAGCTTTCCGGGGCGGTCAGTAAAATACGAGGTCCGCAATACCCGTTTTTGGGTCCGCAATACCCACCGCTGGGTCCGCAATACCCACCGCTGGGTCCGCAATAGCCACCCTATCCACAGCGACGTGGCCGCCGGTATCGTTTGGGTGGGGATTGCGGACCAGAAGAAATCATGAGGATGTGGCGCGGTACTATGACGCTACTTGTCGCCTGGTATTGATGCATAGAATTGGACCTTGCCTCCCCTGCTCCTCATTAAGCTCGAAGTCGGGTAAGTCATTGGCAGCGATCAGCCGCCTAAGGTCGTGAGAAAATTTTTTAAACTCGCGGGTAGTTCCGGAGCGCTGGTGCAATGTGCGAAAGAGGTATCTGGCGGAATCGTTACCTGCGGCCTTGCGGGCTAAACGGTAAATAAAGCGCCCCAATCCTTTCCTAATAAGGAAGTAGTCTGGATTGACGGTGAGGATTTCCGGGTTCTCATGACTAACGACTCCGTCGTAGATCCAGTCGGGAATCGTGATTTCAAGAAGTCCAATTTTCCCGCTCTCGGTTCGACTGACGACCGTCGCGCCGGCGATGAGCGGAAAGTAGCCTGTTCGCCTCGACTTCTTCCCTGTATCTGTTGAAACGATTTTGACAAACGTCCCTTGCAGGCGATCGAGCGATTGTTCAAGCCTCGTGTAATCGTCTCCCCCCTTGGATGTTCGGCAAAATTTGAAGATCTCCGCCGTGTGGGGGCGAAAGACCTTCGAGGGAATTTCGCCTCGGCCATTGCGGTACCGTTGGGTCGCATCGGCCAAGTAGCTGATCACCATCAAAACTATGTCGTAGTCATAAATAGTCGCCATCCCGTGGGCGCCACCGGCGACCTCCACAACGGCATCGGGCAACGTATATCGGATGATGTCACCCTTGCGAGTTTGGCTTTTGGATAGGCGGAACACCGCTATGTCCATAAGGCCAACACCGTCCTTGACGGGGATGTCATGAAGTGAGGGGACGAAGAAATCCGGCTGGTTATCATTGGCCGGCGCAGGGCGGAGCGAAGACGGGCGCTCCTCGGTCTCAATGACCTTGCCCAAGCTGGCGAGCGCCCGCTTGAGCGATGTCGGGGTTGGGTTGTCTAGCGGGAGTTGGGGTGCTGTCTCCATTCGTTTCCGATGCTTCCTTATGTTCTTTTTTTGTTCTTTATCAACTTACCATTCGAAGCGCCTAGGGCGCAATCGGATTCAGAACGTCTAATCAGTGCATTAGAGGGCATGTCGTTGGTCCATGCGGAGAAAAGTGCGGATATTCTCCGCATATACTGCGACGAATAATATTGTCCATGCGGAGATTAGATGCGATAATCTCCGCAAATAACGCGGAGAACAGACGTGTACATTTGGGAATTGTCGGATTGGCCTCAGTTCCGCTGGGACCAGGACAGGCTAGCAAACGTGCTCGCCGAGGCTCGCCATGAGCAAGGGCGCCTGTTGGGGCGTATGGAAGCGCTCGGATTTCAACTCCGGGAAGAGGCCGTGCTCAGAACGCTGACGCAGGACGTCTTGAAGTCGAGCGAGATCGAGGGCGAAAAGCTCGATCCCGAGCAGGTTCGCTCGTCAATCGCCCGGCGGCTTGGCATGGATGTTGGCGCTCTGACACCGGCCGATCGGGACGTAGAAGGCGTTGTCGAAATGATGCTCAATGCCACGCGTCGATACGACCAGCAGCTAACTGTGGAGAGATTGTTCGGCTGGCATGCGTCGCTGTTTCCGACAGGGCGCAGCGGCATGACCAAGATCCGGGTGGGTCAATGGCGAGATGACAGCGGCGGGCCGATGCAGGTCATCTCCGGCCCCTTCGGTAAGGAGCGCGTTCATTACCAAGCGCCGCCGGCCGACCGTCTGGAAAGAGAAATGGCCGCGTTCCTGGAGTGGTTCAACAGCGAGCCGACGACGGACCCGGTTCTCAAGGCTGGACTGGCCCACTTGTGGTTCGTGACAATCCATCCCTTTGACGACGGCAATGGCCGAATTGCTCGCGGCATCGCGGATATGGCTCTCGCCCGATCGGAGCAAAGCGCGCAACGCTTCTACAGCATGTCGGCTCAAATCCGGCAGGAGAGAAACGATTACTACGATATGCTGGAAGCGACGCAGAAAGGTACGATGGACGTAACCGATTGGCAGGCCTGGTTCCTGGGCTGTCTGAAGCGCGCCATCGATGGGGCTCAAGAAACGCTCTCATCGGTCCTCTTCAAGGCCAGGTTCTGGGACCGGTTCGCGACGGAGGCGCTCAACGAACGCCAGATCAAAGTCATTAACCGGATGCTGGACGGTTTCGAGGGCAAGCTCACATCGTCGAAGTGGGCGAAGCTGGCGAAGTGTTCGCAGGATACGGCCTACCGCGATATCCAGGACCTCATGGAACGAGGCGTTCTGAAGAAGAACCCCGGCGGCGGTCGTAGCACCAGCTACGACCTGGCCGAGATATGAGCCGTTGACCTGGATCGGCGTTGGAATCTGTTGGTTTGTGTTGGGAGCAACTGCCCCTAAACTGCCCCTACGGGTTATTTTCGGGATTGGGCGCAAAAGCAAAGCGCCGCTAAGTTATTGACTTAGCGGCGCTTTATTGGTTGCGGGAGTAGGATTTGAACCTATGACCTTCAGGTTATGAGTTTGATGACCTCATTCGTAATATTAGGAGAATACCAATGCCAAATTTACCAAATGAAAATACCGTAAAAGAAGATATCATCTGTTTTCGGGTGCCATCCGGATGGAAGGAAGAACTGTATACCTATGTCCGTGATTCAGACGAATACATAGATATAAGTGAGCTAATGCGAGTATTGATTACGCGTGAGTTCGATGCCCGCGATCCAAAACTGCGCGCCAATATCGAAAATTTGCTCACCGAATTCAAAGATTTGGCTGCGTTCTTTCGCAGAAAGCTCACTGACGAAATGGCTGTGATTTTTGATTACGACGAAGAGCGCAATCTCATTCTTTTCTACGAAGTGTTGGCGAAAATTCAGTACATTGCAGATGATGAAATCAGACGGGCAACTGAACTGGAGGAGTATGCATTCGATTCCGAGCAGACGTAAGATTTGATGTCTACGCCTGTCGTCCATAATTTTTGTGGCCGGAGCAAGGCGGGGTTATGCGAGACCTCTATCTCTCATGACCTCGCTTTTTTCGTGGCGGTCGCTTAATCGTTAATGCTCGGTCTGGATTATTTTGTTCTTCCCTGCCTGGCAATGGCGGTAGCGCTGCATTGGTTCGATTGCCGTGGGGCCTCGCTTGTTCAATTCGCTGCTTCGCTGCCTGAACTGAGATCGGTTGGGGCTTTTGATGCTTCCGCCGCTGATGTTCCTTGATGATCTCTGAGTTTTCCAAGCTATCGACAAGCTCTTTTAAAATCAGATCTGCGATACGAGCCCCGCCATCTTGATGTCGCCAATATTCTGCAACCCGCATGATGCTCCAGATAACCTTGGATCGCGACCATTTTGCACGCTTACGGCTATTCGCATGTTCTTCCAAAATGCTTTCGCTTTCATCATTCTGCAGATTTTTTGCTGCAGAATTCGGTCTAAATGCCGGTCCTTGCATGAGTGCCTGAGCGATAAATTCTATTTCTGAACGATCTTGGCTGAGCTTGTCCGCAAGCGGCCCGAACAGGGTTGGATTTCTTTTCATTAACCACGCAGCATATGCTTTGTTTGTTTTGTCAGAGGAACAAAACAGACCAATGATGAAGTTCGTTCGTTCGGGCTCGGCGTATACCTTTGAAATAGCTTCGGCTAAGGGCCAATAGGCAGGATGAACGTTCTCCATCCATTGATCTTTATGTTTTTCGAATCCGAGTGCCTTCATAAGGTTTAAACCGATGTGGTTTTTGGATTTCTTGGTTCCGCGCCCAAAAGCGTGGTCTTTTTCCCGCCCTTGATCAGAAGTTGACCTAAACCTTAAATATGGAAATGCAGGCCCCGCACGCTTGCGTAGGCTCGGTAATGGTCGCTTTCTATCGCGGATATTCCATCCAGGCCTCAACTGCTCATATCCATCGATAATTCGCGCCCTGAGCGGAAAACGATCTTCACGCCGGCTTGCCGTGAAGGGAAGACTCTCCTGCTGCAAGTGCCTAGCCATGACGATACGCAAATAGTGAATATAGTCGCCCTCCCTATCGAAGCGAATTTGCCGCCCCCTTGCAGAGCGAGCCTGTAATACGACGTGAACATGGGGGTGAGCAGGAACATCATTATGGACTGCCCAGAGGACGTTATGCTGCTCTTGGGTAAACAACTCTGTGACACATTTGCTGAATGCCTTAGCTAAGCGCACATGCAGATCGTCGTGATCGGTTTCCCTTCGATCTATCGAAAATGCAAGATGATACCCTTGCACACGACCAAAACGACTCCGCTCATCAAGCGCCGATACCTCCGAGAAATTCCCATTGCGATGGAGCTGCCGCGCAGACTTCGAAAAATTCTCGTCATCTTTGAGCAAGTTCCATTTATCAAGCTCTGTCGTTGTCTGTTCAAAACCAACTAGCTGCCCGTCGCCGTTATACAAAGCTGGCCGTATGTTGCTGCCTTCATCCTCACGTGCTTTTGCAATATAGGCGATCGTCCCTTTTACGCCTGAAATCGTCTTTGATGAGCTGATCACCTTGCACATGACTTCCCTGTTGGAAAACCATTCGCTTACGTTACGCGATACCGTATCAGCGCGGACCTGCATCACCTTATGCTGCCAGCTTGGCACTTGGGCGCCGCGTTTGGGTGCAGTGGAAGGTCGGGTTCGACGACGTCGAAAGAATTCCTCAAAAGTTCTCGCATCTTCTTGGGTGAGACGTCCCATCTTGACCAAGCGCCCCATCTCGTCTTCCCAGTCATCTTTGAACCAGTACTTCATGATCTGCCCTCATTTTAAGAGCAGTAAATCTAGCAACGCTTACATTTCTTGTCCGTCATACGTTTGCTTGCAATCCCTTGCAGGGCCAAAAATGTTATACGTTTTGCTAATCCTGCTGCTGCTGCTGCTGCTGCTGAAAATGAAGCTGAAATGCGTACTTGGACCCTAACACCCCAACATGCTCAACCAATTTGTTAACCGTTCATTCATCACTCTTAATCGAAGCTTAGTGATTGCGAATAAACTGGAGGGAAATATGGCTCTCTCACGAAGTGTTGTTGATGCTCTGCCTGAGAAAGATCGCGAAGAACTCGCCTGCTGGGCCGCTATGGCTGGCAAAAGCCCTGAGGCATATCTTGAAGCTTGCATCAAAAAGGGTCATGCGATTATTGGCCGTCAGATACTCGACACTCCGACGTTCCGGCGAACGCCTTACAAACCCGTCCGAGCAACCGGATAAAAATCCAAAGATATCCCGATAAATTATCTGGCTGATCCGCCACCACAATTTCGTATGACAAAACGCTATTCCTGCCGACAAAGTCACTCCATGAGGCAACTAGACCAGCTAAATATCCATCTCAACCTGGCGCAAAATGTTCAAGATATGTTCTTCTGAAAAACTCTTCCGTGCCATCCATCATCAAAGCTAAAATATATTAGAGCTAGTTGATTTAGGAACGAGGTTTTCAATAGATCTCAACAACGCCTCGACGTCGGGATCGTTGTGACCGCACCCGCCCTGGCCGAAAACGCTTGAGACTTTTATGTCTCACTAACGAGCAATTCGCTCAAAGCCGATGCGACGATCACGGTGGCATGTCGCAAGTCATCGATCTGCACCCGTTCATCAGCGCGGTGCGAGTTTGCTTCCTCAATACTTCTAGGCCCCGCGCCGAATAATATTGTTGGAATACCGGCTGCGGCATAATGCCGGGCATCGGTGAAAATGGGGACGCCGACCAATGACACCACTTCACCAATTGTACGCGACGCGTGACGCGAAAACACGTCGGCAAGATACCGCGCATTCCCGACCGGCATGAACGGTTCAGCGAGCATAATGCGCTGAATATCTACGGTGATACCTCGGCGATCCAAGACGCTCTTCTTTATGATTTTGTGCAGTTGATCCTCAACAACGACCGGGTCTTCCTCAGGGATCAATCGGCGATCAACGCGCATCCTTATACAGTCCGGAACCACTGTGGTATTAATGCCGCCCTGTATCAACCCAACATTGATCTTTGGCGTGCCGATTCCAGGAATATCGGAACAAATTTCTAACAAACTTTTCCGAGAGTCGTAAATCGCCGTCAAAATTGCCGCCGTCGCTTCAAGCGCATCGCAGCCGGTTTCCGGCTTAGCCGCATGTGCTGATTTGCCGCGAACCACCAGCTCCAGGTGAAGGCAGCCGTTATGCGCTGTGACAACATTATAGGTAAATCCTGCAGACACCGCATAGTCAGGATTGCTCAAGCCTTCGTCTAAAATCCATTTTGGCCCAATCTTTCCACCGACCTCTTCATCATAGGTGAAATGCAACTCAATGCTACCGCTTGCCGGCTTTGACACTTGCTCAAGGGCAAGAACGGCAAATGCATAGGTCGCAAAATCCGATTTCGACACAGCCGCGCCACGGCCATATATAAATCCATCTTTTTCAACGCCCGCATAAGGGTCAACGCTCCAACCAGCGCCCGGGGCAACAACATCTCCGTGGGCGTTGAGTGCGATGACCGGGCCATCTCCGTACCGGCGCCTAACAATCAAGTTCATCGCGCTTATCATCCCGTTAGCTTGGCAAAGGGCATCGGGAACGCGATGACGCTCAACTTCAAAGCCTAAGGATGTTAGGAGTTCAGCAGCCCGCGCGCCATGCGGCGCGCAGTCGCCGGGCGGATTGTCCGACGGCACCTTTATCAGCGATTTTAAAAACCCAATTTGCGCCTGTTGATGTTCGTCAACAAACTGAATGATGTCAGAACTCAAGAAGCCAACTCCTTATTAAACACGTCGTTGAAGTGAACGGGAACCGCAAGACAATCGTCGAGATTAATTGAAAGCACTGCCGTGACGTTAAGGACTTCAATTGGGAAATGCATGTTTAAACCCACATAAGTCAGAGACGAGTGCTGCAATTCTTATAAGATTATTGTCTCTGCCTGGCCCGGCCACCAACTGAATACCGACGGGCAATCCACCATCCGAGAAACCTGCCGGAATTGAAATGCATGGTAGACCAGACAACGAAATAAAGAACGTTACGGCCAGATAATCTATAATGCTCGACATTTTTTGACCGTTAATTTGGTCAACATTTTCTTGATCTAAGGGAAACGGCAACACACTCGCACTTGGAATGATCAGTACATCCGTATCTTTGAAAAAGGCCACACACCGCGCAATGATCTTGCCGCGCATGGTTTCGGCTTGGATCAATTCTTCTGCTGTAAGATTGCGCCCACGTGCCACGTTCCAGCGCACGGTTTCGGAGAGAGGGTTCTCATGACTATCCAGCAAAGGACCTAGATGATGAAACAACATAGCCGCCCGAATGACCTCGAATGCGCCTATTGCTCCCTCAAAATTTGGGCACCCCTGTTCGATATTAGGAAAATAGGGACGCAAGGCCGACACCGCTATATCGAATACGTTTGCAACATCCGTATCAATTTCAAGGCATCCTAGATCAGGAGAAATTTTAATCCTGATATCTTGTCTTGATGTAGAATCTGACAATTCGGCTGAAATGGCGGGAGCGAACAGAGAAGCCGGGTCACGTTCATCGCCGCCGCTAAGAACTGACGCCATTAGGGCCGCATCTTCAACACTACGCGCCAGCACGCCGTGACTCATCAATGTTTCCCAAGGCATGCCCTTGGGCACGCGCGGAATGCGCCCAGCCCCTGGACGAAACCCTACGATGTTACAAAAACTCGCAGGCGTCCGGACAGACCCGCCAAAATCTGTGCCGTGGGCGAGCGGCGTCATCCCAGTGGCAACGGCCACGGCCGATCCACCGCTTGACCCCCCCGAGGATCGACGAGCATCATACGGGTTTACAGTATTGCCACCGGGCGCACTTTTGCACAGAGCACCAAACCCATATTCAGGCGTATTCGTTTTGCCTATGATAATTGCGCCCGCGACCTTTAATCGAGATACGACTAGATCGTCATCAACGGGAACGTGCTGCGCATGTCGCGCCGAACCGAAAGTCGTCCGAATGCCGGCAGTAAGTGTTAAGTCTTTTACGGCCACAGGCACGCCGTGTAACGGGCCCAAGGCACCACCACCCGCCTGAATGTCATCCAATTTCTGCGCAGATTTTCGTGCACTATCGGCAGCGATGGTGATGAATGAATGCAAATCATGATCGCATTTTTCAATCGTGCTCAGGCTCGCATCAACAGCATCTTGAGCGCTTATTTCACCCATTCGGATGGCTCGCACCAAATCAACAGCCGACATACGCATGATCATAAGGGTATCCATTGAATCAACTTTTGCTGATGACCGATGTTGCCCAACCAACAAGTCATGGGTTACCAGCATTCTGTGCATGATCTTCAAGCAGCGCCTTAGTAACATCCTGCCCGATGGAAACGTTCAATGCTTTTTCATAAACCTTTCGAATGCCCTCGAATACCGCCTTAGCCGAGCCCTCGGAACCCATAATTTGATCTTTTAATTCCGCATGGACGTCCTGTAGTTCTGCAGTAATCTTATCTTCATCGATACACGTTAGCTTGCCGTTACTCATGACGATACGGCCATCAACAACAACCAACTCGATCCCGGGAACGTTTTCGCCATGCACCAATTGCCGCACCGGTTCGTTCAAAGGCAACAGCCCAGAGCTTTTTAAACTGTAAAAAACCATGTCCGCTTTATAGCCCGACGCGATCCGGCCCAAGTTGTCTTGTTGCCCAAAAGCAATCGCACCCCCGACGGTCGCGGCCTCCCAAATGTCAGCCGAAGTCGGCCAATTTGCGAAATCTGCGTCGCGTATACGCGGCATGCAGGCACCAAACTTAATCGTTGTATTCATTGAACAGTTAAATGGAATTCCACATCCGTCAGATCCCATACTGATATTAATACCCGCAGCCTTAAACGCCTGGAAGTCAGGCACGCCAGCCCCCAAAACTGCATTACTGTAAGGATTGTACTGGACCGTCGCACCTGACCGCGCGATCAAGGACAAATCTTCAGGGGTCATCCAAACACAATGAATAAGCGATGTTTTCGGCGCGAGGAAACCGATGTCCGATAAATGAGCGACCATGCTTTTTCCATAAAACTCGGTTGCGGTCACGACCTGCAAGCGGGTTTCGAGAATATGCACGATGGTTGGCAGATCCAATTCATCTGCCAGTAAACGGCATTTTTTTAGAAATCCGTCTGTGCAGCGTTGTGGTGCCGAGGGCGCAACTAAAACGCCGATACGATTGCCTGACGGGTGATACGTTTGCGCAAGATCACGGACAAGGTCGAGCAGCGCATCACCATCAGGCCTTGGCAGTGATCGCAAGTTCGCTAACACATCGGGTGGGAAACAGTCATCTACAAATGGCCAACTGTCGACAACAGGTTTATCGATCATTGAAAAGCCTAGCATTGTTCGAATTCCGGCGTCTTCATACGCTTGCAACGCCGCCTCGGCATGGCTGCGATTGAGGCTTTGGCCAAGGCTCATATCATCAACAACGGTGGTCGCACCGGTCCGTAACGACTCGATCGCGCCCGCCATGGTGCGGAGGTAAACCTGACGGTCTGTCAACTGTAGCGGTTTTGCGGGTCGCAAATACGGCATCATCAATTCCATCGGCAGGTTCTCGACCCGGCCTTTGATGAAATGATCCCACGAATGCAAATGGCCATTCACCATCCCAGCGGCGGCAAGCATCCCGTCTGCTTTGATAATTTGATCCGCATCGCCGATGGTGCCCATTGGCTCGATAGCCGATATGCGGTCATCTTCGACAAGAAGATCCTTAGGCTTAGGGTCAAAGTCTGTGCGCGCATCCCGCATAACCAGACATCCGCGATACAATGTTTTCGCCATCTATATTTCCCCCAAACGGCCTGATGAACACATCTGCAACAACAACCTCATAAACATTGTGGCTGTCTCAATTTTAACAAAAAAACTGAATCCAAAGTTCCGACGCTAACTTGCAATTTCATTGCCTTTGCAGAATCCTTATTGGTCTTCGCAGAATAACTTTGCCAGCGCCGGTGACAGTCCTTTATTCGCTTTTTTCGACGGGGGCAGAAAACTTCCTGCTGAAGCTGATCCAAGGCCGGCTTGAACGAGAGCCTCGGCTTGCTGGACACCGCACGCAACGCCATCAACCAGCGGCACCGCCACCTGATCGCGGATCTGTCGTCCGAGCCCAGCAAGCGGTGCTCCTGCCAAAATGATACTGTCGGCGCCGTCTTCGATTATCGCTAGTTCACAGAGTGCCAGAAGACGCTCTGCATTATCTTCTTGTACCGTGCCAATATTATTCAAGGGTGATGACAACGAGCGGATCCCGACCAGGCGCCCGTCAGCATCATTGATATGAACGCATTCACGGTACCATGCGGTAATACGCTGCGATATCGCGATAATTGCGAAGTTTCCGCCAATCAGCCCGGCGGTCGCAAACGCGGCTTCGGAAATACCGACGACTGGACAAGGCGCAATTTCCTTTGCAGCATTTACCCCGGGGTCACCAAAAGCTGAGATGACGATTGCATCATAATTGGGGCCAGCTTCCGCTACTAAGGATAACACGGCATGGCCGCCAATTGCGGCCTCGCTGCGCGTTTCGATGTACTCAACACCGAACGCGGCGGTCGCCATGACAATTTCCGTCTCCCGCCTTGCTGCACGACGGGCCTCCGCCTCAATAAGTGCTGTTACGGGCTCTGAGATATTGGGATTTATGACAAGAATACGGGGCAAGATACGCTCCTAACTATAGGTTTTCCCAAAATTTTGGGCGAAGTCCGCTGCGAACTTGGGCCTCATGTAACGTCAATCTTATCCACAAAAAAGAGATATATAATTATATATTTCGTATTTCGTTATAAATTTCTATGTGCTATCAAAATATCTGATGAAAAAACTATCATAAAAATAATTAGGGGAAGCATTGCCTAAATTTTTTGCATTCTTATTCAACAGGGAACCTTAGAATGAACAAACCTCTCCTTTCACGCCGCAATCTCATCAAGTCCGTTTCCAGTGCGTTGATTGTCGGCCTTGCATTCTTCTCAAGCGCACCAGTCCAAGCTGAAGGCGTTACCGTCGCCAAAATCAAAGAAATGGGCAAACTCCGCGTGGGTGTCGAAGCAACATATCCGCCGTTCACCTTCCGTGAAGGCGGCAAGCTTGTCGGTTACGACATGGATTTGCTTGAGTACTTCACCAAAGAATTGGGCGTTGAGGCCGAGGTCATTGATACGCAGTGGTCCGGGATCATTCCCGCACTCTATGCCGATCGGTTCGAAATCATCATGACATCAATGAGCTACAACAAAGGTCGGTTGGAAAAAGTTCTGTTTTCCATTCCTTATGCCGAGGCCTCACAAGCGCTTCTTATTCGTGCCGACGACAAAGATAAAATCAAAACAATCGAGGATATGACCGGCAAGGTGATGGGCGTTAAGCTAGGATCACCGGGTGAAGTCATGCTGCCGGCTATGGAGAAGTCCATTGCGGCTGCAAAAGGCAGCGGTTTCAGTGGCCATAAGACTTATGATGATCACCCTTCAGCATACCTCGCTCTGTCGCAGGGCTCCGTAGATGGTGTTTTGAACACACTTCCGACATTAGCCAAGGTCGTAAAGGACCGTCCTGGCTACTACACCATCGTTCGTGGTGTAGCGCACCAAAACTGGGCTGGCATCGCGATGCGCAAAGAAGACACAGAAGTCAAAGCCGTCATCGATAAAGTTCTGACCCAGATGAAGGCCGATGGCAGCCTCTACAAACTGCAAGAAAAGTGGTTCGGCCTGAAGATGGATCTCGCCGATGACGTGCCGACATTCTGAGCTTAAGACTTAGATAACAGCTAAAACTATTCGGAGCAGCGCCAGATACAAAACCTGTCGCTGCTCCTTTAAGGAATTTTATTGATGCTCGATTGGGACATTATTCAGATGGCCATTCCGCTTCTTGCGGAAGGTTTGATGACCACCCTTTATATCAGCTTCTTTGCCGGCATTATCGGAACGTTCGTGGGCGTCGCGTTGGGACTACTCTTGCTCAGCAATATCAAGCCCGTCGAAATTCTCATCCGCATCTATGTTGACTTTGTCCGCGGAACTCCGCTCCTCATTCAAATCTTTCTCGTCTTTTTTGCGCTACCAATTATCGGCATCAAACTGAACGAGATTTGGGCAGGTGTTGCGGCACTCGCCTTTAATCTGGCTGGGTATACCGCAGAAATTGTACGCGGCAGCGTCGGCTCTGTCGAAAAAGGTCAGACCGAAGCTGCAAAAGCCATCGGCATGACACGCGAGAAGATTCTCATCTATATCCTGCTGCCTCAGGCCGCACGGCAAATGGTGCCACCCTTTACCAACGAGTTGATCACAATGATCAAAAGCTCGTCACTCTTGTCTGTGATTTCGGTCTACGAACTTACCCGCTCCGGACAAGCCATTATCTCGGTTCACTTCGTCCCGTTCGAGATATACGGACTATTGGCGCTCTACTACTGGGTGCTCATAACGACGATTTCGTGGGCAACACGGAAACTCGAAAGCCGACTTCCGGCATGGTAAGGGCGACATCGAATGACCATAAGTAAGGCAACTGGCAGCGTAACCAATGCTAAGCGCAAGCCGCTTATTCGCCTTGAAGAAATGACAAAGTCATTTGGCGAAAATCAGGTTTTGAATCCAACAAACTTGAACATTGTGGAAAAAGAAACGCTGGTCGTGATCGGTGCGTCGGGCTCAGGGAAGACAACGATGCTTCGCTGCATCAATCATTTAGAGACGCCAACTAACGGCGGCGTATACTTGCGGGGCGAACCGATTGGCGGCAATCCAACTGAACCCGGCAAGCCTTGGATTCCCTTTTCCGAAAATACCGTCGCCCAGCAAAGACGGCACTTCGGCTTCGTGTTTCAGCGCTTCAATCTGTTTCCACACCTTACCGCCCTCGACAATGTGGCGATCGGTCCCCGCAAGGTGCTTGGGCAAAGCAAGGAACAAGCGCGCGCGAAGGCTCGAGAACAACTCGATAAAGTTTTCCTGGGCGAACACGTTGACAAACGTCCTAACCAGCTATCGGGCGGTCAACAACAGCGGGTCGCAATTGCACGCGCATTGGCGATGGAACCGACAGTCATGTTGTTTGATGAACCAACATCGGCGCTTGATCCAGAATTGGTTCGTGAAGTTCTTGATGTAATTCGTTGGCTTTCCGAAAGCGGCATGACAAGTGTCATCGTTACTCACGAAATGCGTTTTGCTGCAGACGTTGCCGACCGCGTAACGTTTATCGACCAGGGCTCGATCATTGAGCAAGGCCCGCCGCGCGAGATATTCGGCGCACCAAAAGAAGAGAGAACACAGCAGTTTCTCTCGCATTTTCATCACATCTTTGAGCCAGAACCCAAGCATTAGGAACACCCGGATGGACATCTTAATTTTTGGCGCAACTGCCTACACAAGTGACACTGCAAATCCGATCATCATCGATGCCTTGATCGGCATAGAGGGTGACAAAATTGTGCATTTAGCGCCTCGCGATCATTCAATTCCAATGCCAAATGCGACACGAACCATTGACGCGACTGGCCAGGTTATCACCCCTGGATTCGTCAACGTTCATACACATACGATCCTGACGATGGTGCGCGGGGTTGCTGAGGATATGGGATTTGCGCCAGCCTATACACCAGGTGTTCCACATGGACACGATGTGACTCCTGACGAGGCCATCGCATTGGCACGCCTGGGTGCTCTTGAAGCGCTTTTATTTGGTTCAACGTTGATCAACGACAGCTACGTGCATACTGACAAAACACTACCAGCAATGGGTGAAGTTGGACTTCGTGTGCATGCATGTGGTCGCATCCACGATGTCGATTTTTCGCGCGTTCATGAGCATATTTGGGAACATAAGGTAGCTATAGGCACACAAACACTCAGCGACGCGGTCGACCTAGCCGAAACATGGCATGGCAAGATGAACGGTCGACTTGGCGTTCATCTCGCGGCGCACGCCCCTGATACTTGTTCGCGCGAGCTTCTGGAAAACATTCGTGACGCAGCCGAGAAACTTGATCTCGGCGTCAATTGCCACCTTGCGCAAAGTGAAATTGAAGTCGAACGCATTCAAGAGCGAGATGGGATGTCCCCTCCGGAGTTACTCGACGAACTCGGCTTGCTAAATGATCGCCTTATCGCCGCGCATTGCTTGTTCTTGAGCGATCAAGATATCGCTCGGGTCGGTCGCGCCGGAATCAATGTTGCACATATACCAAAGGGAAATGCGACGGGCGGTACTGCAGCGCCGACCTCTCGTCTCCGGCGCGCCGGGGCGCGCATCACCCTCGCCACAGATAACATGCATGCAGATATGGTTGAAGTAATGCGGTGGGGCTTGAATATTGGGCGCCTTCAAGAAGGGAAAGTCAGCGATTTTTGGCAGCCCGAAGACGTTTTTGAGATGGCCACGCTTGGCGGCGCCCAGGCGATGGGACTTGCGGACCAAATCGGGTCCCTGGAAGTCGGCAAGAAAGCTGACCTGGTTTTGTTCGATTTCAAAAAAATTCACCTGACACCTGCGACGGACCCGCTTGGCAACTTGGTTCATGTCGGCCAAGGGCGAGATGTCGACACTGTTATCGTCGACGGATGTATCGTCGTTGAGCACGGGAAGGCAACCTCTGTTGACCAAGAACAAATCCGAAATGACGCCGCTGTGGCGGCAGAGAGCCTATGGAAAAGAGCAACTCAGTGATGACCGCAAGAATTTTGATTGAGATTTGAGTGAGAATCAATTCTGGTGACGTATCCAGAAACTATAGAGGTTAGACGATATGGTTGAAGCTCATAAATCACGCGGCCTCACCCAAGTTAGCGCGTTTTTTCGACGCAAGTCGCTTCATGAAGAGCTCGTCGAAATACTTCGCGAAAAAATTCTGACCAGCGAATTGCCCCCTGGCACACGCGTGCCGGAGTTAAAGATTTGTGCAGAATTTCAAGTTTCACGGACCCCATTACGCGAGGCCCTGAAAGTACTCGCTGCTGACGGACTAATTGTTCTTCTACCCAACCGCGGCTGTATCGTGGCTGAAGTCGAAGTCGACGAAGTCAAAGATGCATTTGAGGTTCTAAGCCATCTGGAATTATTGATCGGGCAACTCGTCGTCAAGCGTGCGACAGACGACGATTTAAGCATGATGATGCGCCTGCATACGGAAATGGTCGACTGTCATGCATCAGATAACCGGTCCGAGTATTTTAATCTAAACCAACAAGTTCACGTCTCAATGGCAAAATTAGCCGACAATAGTTTACTGAGCGATACGTATGAATCACTCTCGCATAAAATCATGCGCGCGAGGGGTGTCGCAAACTCCGATCAGCTACGGTGGAATGATTCCGTTCGTGAACACACAGCATTTATTGAAGCCCTCATGGCGCGAGACGGCGGCGCGTTATCGTTTTTACTGAAAGATCACTGCGAGCGAACACGCGTATCTGTTCTTGAACAACTCAATACTTATCGCGAGTCTTCCGAGCGACCGACGAAAGCCATGCTTGATGGATAATCAATTCGATCGACCGCAGCCGGCCCCTGCAACGCGCACGCTGATCGGTATGTTGACGCCGTCATCCAATACAATCCTGGAGCCCGTAACAGCAAAGCTGCTTCTGGATTTTCCAGGAGCCTCAGCGCATTTCAGCCGCTTCACCGTGACAAAGATATCAACGGAGCAACAGGCGCTCGAGCAGTTTTCAACATTACCCATGCTTGAGGCCGCAAGCCTTTTGGCAGACGCAAAAGTTGATGTTATCTGCTGGAACGGCACATCTGCGAGCTGGCTTGGACTGGACCGTGACGTTGAATTGTGTGAGGGCATCAAAGCGCGCACCGGTATTCCCGCGACCAGCGCTGTTTTGTCTATGGCACAGGCGTTTCGGCTTTTCGGTGCAACGCGAGTTGGCTTAGTCACTCCCTATGTAGATGACATTCAAAACATGATCGTTGGGAACCTCTCGTCGGAAGGGTTTGATTGCGTTGCTGAAGAACACGCTGGCGAGACGGATAACTTCGCATTTTCGCTAATAACCGAAGATCAAATCGCCGCCATGGTGCGACGCGTCGCGGCCGAAAAACCTGATGCAATCGCCATCCTTTGCACCAACCTAGATGGCGCACGCATCGCCGCCACGTTGGAGAAAGAGATCGGCATCCCGGTATTCGATAGCATCTCTTTATCCGTGTGGGGCTGCCTTCGTGCTTTAGGTGTCGATGTCAAGAAACTTGCGCGTTGGGGCCGCCTGTTTGAGGAAAACATATCTGCGCCGACGCTGGGTGGTAGCTGAAATATTAATGTAAGTGAGACACGTTAAATGGACAATTTTGATTTGGTTATTCGCGGCGGAAAAGTCGCAACAGCAGCTGATGTTTTTCATGCTGACATCGGCATTAAGGACGGCAAAATTGTTGCCCTTGCCGACGGCCTAGCAAAAAGTGCAAATGAAATTGATGCAGCGGGCAAAATCGTTATGCCCGGCGGCGTGGATGCGCATTGCCATCTTGATCAACCGATGAGCGACGGTACCGTGATGGCGGACGGGTTTGAGAGTGGCACAAAATCGGCTGCGTTTGGTGGCACGACAACCGTTATTCCATTTGCCTGTCAGATACGCGGCAATACCCTGCGCGCCGCCGTCCAAGACTATCATGAACGCTCTGATGGTCAGGCATACATTGATTATGCCTTTCATTTAATTGTCTCCGATGTCACCGGTAGCATAGCCAACCAAGAACTACCTGCCCTCATCAAGGATGGCTACACATCGTTCAAAATCTACATGACCTATGATGATCTGAAGCTGGATGACCGAGAAATTCTCGACGTATTGTCAGCTGCGCGCGAACATGGCGGAATGACGATGATTCACGCTGAAAATGCCGATTGCATTCAATGGCTGACCGAGAAGCTGCTCGATGCCGGCAAGACGCAACCCCAGTACCATGGGCATTCCCGCCCTCCGATCGTTGAACGTGAAGCAACGCATCGTGCACTTTCGTTGGCTGAACTTGTCGGCGTGCCGGTCTTGATCGTTCATGTATCAGGTGAAGATGCTATCAATCAAATCCGCGAGGCACAGTCACGCGGGCTCCGCGTTTACGGCGAGACGTGTCCGCAGTATCTGTTTTTGACAGCGGAAGATCTAGGCATTGACGATTTTGAAGGTGCCAAATGCATTTGCTCACCACCACCCCGGGATTCTGCGAACCAAGAAGCCGTTTGGGTTGGCCTTGAGACCGGCGTCTTTCAAGTGTTCTCGTCGGATCATGCGCCGTTTAGCTACGAGGATCCAAAAGGTAAACTGATACGCGGCACGGAAACCCCCTTCCCTTATATCCCAAACGGTATACCCGGATTAGAGACACGCTTACCATTGCTGTTTTCCGAGGGTGTGACGAAAGGTCGTATAAGCCTTTCACGATTTGTACAATTAACCGCCACGGCACCCGCACAAATCTATGGTCTATATCCCCGCAAAGGCACGATTGCGATTGGTGCTGACGCTGACATTACGATTTGGGACCCGACACGCGAGGTAACGATCCGTAACGAAGACCTGCATCATAACGTCGACTACACTCCTTACGAGGGTCGCACCGTGACCGGTTGGCCAACGTGCACGATATCACGCGGTGATATTGTTTGTCAGGATGGCGAGTTGATAGCTGAAAAAGGACGTGGCGCATTCTTGAAATGCGACCGCCCAGAACCGGCACGTCCAAACACCCGTATGCGAAGCTGGGTGCCGGGATTGGACGCACCAAACCAAGCCTACGATATATGACATCTTCACCCTAGCTGCCCCACAAGAGCGCAGGACAAAGCCAATAGCATCCCTTAATAGGCCAGAAAGGTTCGTATTATCCTCGACGCGAAAAGAAACGAGCTAAGCGCCGACACACCTTGAGACTATTCAATTATCCTGACGTTAACATATAATGGAGGGGAAGTGTTGGTTGAGGCGTCCTGATTAGGTCTTTGAACATGAGACCGCGCGTTATTATCAACACTTTTCAAAGTATTACAGAACTTATGCTTAACGAATCAAATCTGTTTTTACGAGTTCGGTAAATTACGATAGGCACAATATGAGCATCAGTCCGCGAGCATCCGTTTATACGTTATCAATGTCGTCTCCCGATGATATCAGCGGGCTCAAGGACCTACTTGGTACGCAGTCGATTTCATGTGATGCGATCAAATGTATTTTAATGAAGACTGAGGGCAACGGTCTTGATAACGACTTTTCCCGGCAACTCGCAACGCGTTCAGTGCTTGATATGATCGCGTCAAATACGGATTGGTCATTAGAACGAATTCAGAAGAATATTACGCTGCTTGCATCGGGTGGATGCGAGGGGATCGTGTCACCACACATGATCATCTATACAAAACAAGCGGATGCACGGCCGTCCAGTTACGATGCTGTTGACCGGCCACCTACTCTCGCAATTGGTCGATCGGTGTCAGCGCCGTGCAAGCCAATCGACGTGGGAACAGAGAACCAAGCACGCGAGACCAGAAATGCGACATATGCGGCGATGGCCGATGCAGGCTTAACCCCAGATCAAGTTCGCTATGTTTTGGTTAAAGGTGCGATTCCAGATGATGCGGGCATTCGTCAATTAAAAGGTGTTTTGTCGCCTCATGCACTGAAGTCAGCTATGCGCGCTGCGAGTGCCGTAGGGGTAGGCATGGCCCTTGGGGATATAAAAACATGGGAGAACGACCCTTCAATACCGGGCGAGGGGCCGATTTGCGGGCGTGTTTGCGTAACGGCATCGGCCGATAGTCCTGAGAGTGAGATTATTGTGTTTGGTATGTCGTCGGCCTGGCAAAGTAACTTTGTCGTCACCAGCGGGCACATGATTGATATGATCGACACACCGGCATTCGCAACCGCCTTATCGACATTGGGTCTTAATGCAGCCCCCCAGCTCAGCGCGGCAGATCGCGATAGACTTGCAGCCATATTGGTCAAAGGTGAGCCACCATCACGAGGCATGCTACGAGACCGCCGTCATGTAATGTGGCGTGATAGCGACATCAACGCCTTTAGGCATTTTCGCGCCGCCATGGGTGGGTGCTTTGCCGCACTTACGGGCGAAACGCGGATCTACGCGTCCGCTGGCGCTGAGCGCCAGGTTGCCAATGGCGGCCTAAGCTTTGCGATTTTTGCACGCACGTCTGAAGGAGATTTGCATGTCTAATACGCACTCAACTGCTGATGCATTTCATCGCGATGGCTTTTGTGTCATCGAAAGTTTGATTCCGCCAAGCGACCTCAAGCAGATGCAAGACGAGACGCAATGCATAATTGCGAAAGCCTCACAAGCGGCCCAAAGCAACGACCACTTCGATTTTGAACCAAGCCATTCCCTCGACAACCCAAGGCTGCGTCGTATCAAGAGACCAAATGAGATCAGTGCACTTTTCGCAGAAATGGTTGCGCATCCGGTAATTCTCGATGTCGTTCGCAGCATCATTGGCGACAACATCCGCCTCAATCATTCAAAAATTAACATCAAAGGCCCGGCATTCGGCTCGGCCCTTGAATGGCATCAAGATTGGGCGTTTATTCCGCATACTCATCATGGCCTTGTGATCGCTGCAATTGCCTTAGATGATTGCACGCCAGAAAATGGCCCAATTTTGATGATGCCAGGCAGTCATGTAGGACCTTTATATTCACATCATCGGGGTGAAAAGTTCGTTGGTGCAATTGATATTAAAGCCGAGAAAATTCCCGTTAGCGACGACGCTGTAGCAGTTCTAGGCAAAGCGGGAACGGTGTCGTTTCACCACCCTTTGACGATACATGGCTCAGCCATCAACAAATCGTCAAAACCGAGATCTATTCTATTTTACGAGTATGCAGCTGCCGATGCCTGGCCGCTTTTCTATGGCGTCGACTATGAAGAGTTCGATAGCCGCATTGTCGCCGGTGTTGCATGCCATCAACCAAGGTTGGACCCCGTACACGTGCGTATGCCCTACCCTGTTGCAACGGCAGGCGCAATTTATGCTATTCAAGACACCCTTGAGGAGCGTTATTTCACCAATAATTGATCCCCAATATCGCGCTATTTTAGGTCAGGAAACCGTGCGGGAAGTACGGCGGGATCAATGGCCAAAGCCTGACATCGAGCATAGATGCGCGCATAGGCTGGTGCCATTTCGGCTGTTTGTTCTTCGGCTGCAGAAATGAAGGGCTCCAATTCTGCATGTGCCTCTTGGGCCTCGGAAAGAATGCTATCTTCATCAATCCCTGAGAGCTTTCCGTAACGCATGACGACACGGCCATCAATGATAATCGTGTCGAGATCAGCCCCTGTTTCGCCATACACCAACTGACGTAGCGGATTGTTAAGAGGCGTAAACGCACTCGACACAAGTTTGTAGCATGTGACATCCGCCCTCATCCCCGGCGCAACAAGGCCCATCTTTCCCTCAAACCCCAATGCTTTTGCGCCACCTAACGTTCCTGCATGCCACGCGTCGCCCGCATCAACCCATCGCGTGTGATCATCGCCACGGAGTTTGTGGACCAATGCCGTTGAAGCAACGGCGCGCAACATATCGACGGTTTCAATAGAACCGCAGCCATCCGTACCTAGGCTGACATTGACCCCCGCGTCCAAAAAGGCGCGCATCGGCATCAACCCGGAACCTAGTTTTAAATTACTGTTCGGATTGTGTTGAACGCTGGTGCCTGTATCGCTCAGTAATTGAATGTCGTCAGGCGTTACCCAAATGGCATGAATCAATTGGGTCTTCGGCTTCAGGAAGCCGAGCGCCTGGAGATGTTTAAACATTGAACTGCCGTAAAATAGTTGCCCAGTCACAGCCTGGAGGCGGGTTTCATGAACATGCATGATGACCGGCAGATCCATGTCATCGGCTACATTGCGCACGGTGCGCACGAAGTCGTCGGTGCAACGCTGCGGTGCAGACGGGGCGAGGATCGCGGAAACACGGTCGGATTCAGGATGATGCGTTTTTGCTAAACCCTTGACGAAATCGAGGATCTCAAGCGCTGGCGTCGCTTTGACGCCATCTAATTTTGCCAGAAGTTCAGGGGGAAACTCGTCACTGACGAATGGAAGTGCCCGAAAAAACGGCTTGTCGAAAAGTGTGATACCGACCATCGCGCGAATGCCGATATCGCGATAGGCCTGAAGCGCGGCTTCGACCATTTCGGGCTGCAGCACGGGGCTGGCATTCAAATCATCGACAATTGTTGTGGTGCCTGAGCGTAGAGCCTGTATCGCACCAATCAATGTGCGCACATAAACTTGGCGGGCGGTGACGGGGATAGGTTTTAGCGGTCGAACGTAATTCATCCAGAGTTCAAGTGGAACGCGGTCATATCGACCTTTGTGATAATGTTCGTGACTATGATGATGGCAATTGATCAAACCCGGCGTCACGAGACAACCAGACATATCAATGACGTCACCCGAAGGTGCGGATGTGCCTGCATCTAATAACTCAGCGATTAGGCCACCTTTAATGAAAACATCTTTTCGCTGATGCGATTGTTCTTCATCAGGCGCACACAGGATAAGCGCATTCGTTAGGGTGATCTCAGTCATTTCAGCTCCTTAAAAATGGTTGCTTCCCCGTTACGTGTCAATTAATCCCACACACGTTTAGATATCAGTGCACATGATGTGGATCGCGTGTCAGCCCGACACAAAACGCCCCAACGACATCAGCGGCTGCTTCAAATTCAAGTTTCCTGTCCGCGTTTAAGGAAGTTAATTCGTGAGCACGCTCATTGGCTTGGTCAACGAGCCTGTCGTAATCGAGGGTGAGAAATCGACCCGCATCAAAGACCGTTCGCCCGCCGATGATGACCTTTGTAACGGCACCGCCGTGTTCGCAAAATGCGACCTGGTTTTGGATATCGTTCAACGGCACATAATTGAGATCACGCAGGTTAAGGAAAACAATATCTGCACCATACCCAGGTGCCAGTTTACCGATCCCCTTAAAGCCAAGCACATTTGCGCTGCCTTCGGTCGCCATCCTTAAAACATCCTTAGAGCCGAGCCATTGGGAATAGTCGCCTGTTTCCGTTCTTGATACGAAAGCTGCCATCCGCATGGCCTCAAACATATTGAGCTGATCAGAACAAATTGCCGTATCAGTGCCGATGCCGACGTTTACGCCAGCTGCGATCATGCATTGGGCCCGCGACGTTCCGTTACCCAACCGCATATTGCTGCCTGGGTTATGCGCAACAGAGGCACCATTGTCGGCAAGCCGCCGGATGTCATCGTCATCGAGCCAAATTGCGTGAGCAGCACCGAAGCGTGGGCTCAAAATGTTGCGCCTGTCGAGCTCTGTAACGAGCGAATGACCCCACCGTTTTAGCGCGCTCACGGCTTGAACTTTAGATTCCGCGACGTGTGTATGCAAAAAGACATCGTACTCGCGAGTCAACTCAGCGACGTCCTTTATATAGCCATCGCTGCACAACATTGGAATGGACGGAGCCAGCGCGGGCCGAACGCGGTCCCGATCAAACGGCCAATTGTGCAGGACGTCTCTGGCGCCGCGGAGCGTCTGCTCTTCAGGGGTCGCCGCAATTGTGTCGACGATGGTCCGAAACTTGTCCGGCAGGGCTTGCAACAAACCAGGCACGGCAGCCCAAAAGGTTCGGTCAGCCAAGGCGGGCGCGACGACTGCGCGCATACCGATTTCATCATAAGCAGCAGCCACGCTACCGATGCCTTCAATAGACGGCGCAGGCAATTCAAGCACCATGTCGTAGCACGATGTACAGCCTTTACGTATCATCTCGGCCGCGCCCAGCATTGTACCGAGCCGTAGGTCATCTCTGATCCGGTTGCCGCACACCCAGGGCCCAGCATGTAGCAGCATCTCAAGCGTCCAGTTTCCGGCTAGTCCTTTGGACAGTGTATAATGGCTGTGCGTGTGGGCGTTAACGAGACCAGGAATGAGAAGCTGATTGGCGGCAGAGATTTCCTCGGCGTCATCTGGGGCGCTAAGACCAGGTGGGCGAATCTCGCAGATTATGCCATTTTCGATAAGGATGTCGCTGGCTTGCGGTAAAACGGACGCAGGATCTATCAAGGCACCACCGCGGATAATTTTGCGCGGTCGCTCAGTCATCGGCCATGACCACTTTGCCATTGCTTCCGTCGGCGGCGATGAACCAATCGGCGATTTCACTCCCTGTGACGAAGACCGTGTCATCGCGTGCCATCAGCATGTCGAGCACACGGCCGAGATAATGCGCGCGGTGTGCGACACCTACGACATGAGGATGTAAGGCCAATGTGAAGACCTGCGGATTATCTGCTAGTTCGGGGCTAATTACGTCCAGCGCCGCTTCCGCACGTTTTAGAAACTCATCTGAAGATTGGCTTTGCACGACCCACATGGGGACGTCGTTATGTTCGACTGTATAGGGCATCGCAAGCATCGGCCCGTGTTTGGTGCGCATCCAACACGGAAGGTCATCGACATACCAGTCGGCGACCCATTCGATGCCACGCTCGCAGAGATAATCTGGCGTATCGAACGTCTCACCTAATCCCGCACCAAGCCAACCACGCGTTTTACGTCCAGTAAAGTTTTCCAATCGGGCAAGCGTCTTGTCGATGACCTCAATTTCGTTTTCGGCGTTCGCGAGCGAGCGCTGAACCCAGCAGTGGCCGACAAATTCCCAATCTGCGGCCAACATCGCGTCTGCACATGATGGGTATATATCCAGGCAATAAGCATTCATAAAAGCGCTTGCCCTAATATTGCGCTCTGAGAGCATACGAAGAATTCGCGGCACACCGACACGCATACCGTATTCAACCCATGAATAGTTGGCGACATCTGGAATAATCTCGGCACCATGCGGGGGGGGGATGACCGCGCGTGGCATGGCCTGCTCGAATGGCCAATATTCGACGTTTAAGACCACATGAACCATCAAAGGCTTGCTGTTGAGCGGCTTCAGGCGTGGCCTTTCCGTGGTCATACTATACGGAATACGAGGATTGGGTTGCAGCATATGTACCTCCGAGGTCAGCTTCTATTTTGGCGCTCTTTGTAGTGATTGAGAAAGGAGGTTTTAAGGATAGCTATCAGTAAACGAATTTCGGCGGCGAAAAAATATTGACATGTGTGGAGAAGGTCGTCGCCGGCCTAACAAATCTGCCGGCGACGACAATTTTATCTCAAATGCACGGATCAGATAAGATCCATTATTCGTAGATCTTCTTCAGTCGCTCTTGCTCTTCAGCGAGGACTTTAACCCATTCGCCACCTTCAATGTGATTGATCTCAGAATTGATTTTCGCGATCAATCGCGCCATGCCCTTGTCGTTGAGCGTGCCGGTGAATGCCTTGCGAAGGTGTTCAACGACAGGTGCTGGCGTATCCTTGTGGACGAAGAGGCCCAACCAGACTTCCCATTGAACTGGAAAACCTTCTTCTTCACACGTTGGCACGTCCGGAAGTGTCGAAGCGCGCTTCGTTGACCCCGTGCAGAGTGCTTTAAGTGCGCCGCTGGCGATGTGTGGGCCAACAACCGCTGGCGCTCCCGCATATGCCATAGTATGGCCACCCAAAACGTTTGCCACTGCTGGCCCGCCACCACCGAAATCGATACCCCGCATCTCGGTGCCGGTGGCTTTCTTTAAGGCTTTGAACGCGACGTATGTCCAACCATTAACGTTGTCCGAGCTGTAAACTAGATCGCCCGGATTCTTTTTCGCGTACGCGACCATTTCTTTGATGTTACTGAAAGGCGCTTCTTTTGCAGCAACAAACACCAACGGATCGAGGGTGATCCGGCCAATCGGCGTAAAGTCGCTGGACTTAAAGGGCACTTCCTCGACGAGGGGACGCAAAGAGTTGATAGTTATGTCCCCCATCAGCACGGTATACCCGTCGGCTGGCTGTTGGGTGACCCATTCGGCCGCTTTAATACCGCCGCCACCTGTGCGAATCGTCATGATGAGGGGCTGGCCAAGATAAGGTTCTGCCACAGTCGCGATCACCCCTGCATGCAGCGACGCGCCACCACCCGGCGGGTATGGAATCACAAGGCGAACGGGCTTCTCTGGATAATCAGCAAGCGCTTGCCCAGTCGCACCAACAACACCAAACACAACCAATGAGGCGCTGAGGATCGTAAGCAGGCTGCGCATTTTGGTTTTTTGTCGTCTCTTCGTAAGCATCTTAAGGCTCCCTTGTTTTTTAGGCTTTCAACTGCCGCTCGATGCGGCGAACTACCGCAGGATGCGGCTAATCCATGCCCGCCGCTAACTTTTGGCGACGTGCACGAAAACTTTTCCAAACTAGCAATGCGAAGCTAGCAACGAATAACAAAAGCAGACCTGCTGAGATTGGGCGTTCCACAAATATTATCAGGCTACCGTCGCCGAAAAGGAGGGACTGGCGCATAGCATTCTCGAGGCGTGGTGCGAGCAGCAAGCCAATCACAAAGGGCGGGATAGGCATATCAACCTTGCGCATGAGATACCCAACACCACCTCCGCCCAACATGACCAAGACGTCGAAGAAATCGGAACTGACGGCATAAGCGCCAGCAAAACAAAGCACGGTGACGCAAGGCAGGAGGATGGACCGAGGAATGAAAACGATCTTGCGCAGGTGCTGGATTGCCCAAAAACCAAAAACCAGCAACATAACGTTGGTTAGGAGCAACACGCAAAATAGGCCATAAATTATGTCGCCATGTTGCTGAAACAGAAGCGGCCCAGCGAGCAGCCCTTGCGCCATGAAAGCGCCCAGCAGAACCGCTGTCACGGTGTCTCCGGGAATGCCGAAGACCAGCATCGGTATAAGCGTTGCTGGAACGGTTGCGTTGTTGCCACTTTCCGCCGCCGCAATTCCCTCTAGCGATCCCTTGCCGAATTTCTCTGGGGTTTTCGAGCGGCGACGGGCCGAGGCATACGATAACCAACACGCGATCTCTGCACCTAAGCCTGGCAGGGCACCGAGAAATATCCCGAGCCCAGTAGAGCGAAGGATTGTGGGCATCAGACTTTTTAACTCTTTGCGGGATACGCCTGAATTGTCGGTATCGCCAATATTTGCAATGCTTCGGACGATACTTTTTTCGCTTTGAATCAAGATTTCGCTGAGCGCAAACATACCGATTAATACTGGGATGAGAGATATTCCCCCAGTTAGCTCTGCAAAGCCAAAGGTGAAACGCTGCATTCCGGACATTGGATCGAGACCGATGCACCCTAACCATGCGCCCAAAGTGGCGGCAATTAAGCCCTTCGCCAAACTGTTGCCGCTGACCCCGGCGATCATTGTTAGCGCAAAAAGGAATAAAATAGTAAACTCAGGCGAGGTGAACTTAATCGCGATAGCTGCGAGCGGTGCCGTCACCGCTATCAGCACAATAGTCGCCAGCATGTCGCCAATGACTGAAGCATAAAGACTGACAAGTAAGGCTTTTCTTGCCTTACCTTCACGCGCGAGAACATGTCCATCGAGCGTTGTCGCCGCCGCTGCTGCGGTGCCAGGTGTGTTAATCAAGATCGCGGGTATCGACCCTGCATAAATTGCCCCTTTGTAGACGCCTAGCAAAAACGGCAATCCAATCAAGGGAGCCATAAAAAATGTAAATGGCGTCAAAACAGCAACAGTCATTGTGGCTGTGAGGCCCGGCAATGCACCTATGATGATGCCCGCAATGAGGCCGGTCAAAGCAGCGCCGATACTCCAAATATTTGCCATGGCCTCAAGGCCTAGCAGAAAGCTGTCAATCATTGGAAGACCTGCGATTGCGGCAACAAGACGTATAGCATCCGCTCAAACAACACGTGCACGAACACTGGTACAACGATCGCCGACCCAGCAATAATCCAGTGTCGGCGATAACCAAAAATGTATGACATACCAGCGATCAATAAGATCGACGCGATTAGCATGCCAACCCATTGCATTGCGACTGTATACGCAACAATGATCAACGCAGTCGACGTCAGCCTAAGAGGCGACTCAATCGTACCATCGCCTCTGATTTCAGGCGACCGCCCCACGGCAACGGTGGCAATGACAACGCCGCCGCAGATGATCAATAGGACGCTAATGACAATGGGGAAGAAACCGGGGGAATACGGGTCACTGATAGCTTTTAGCGTTTCGCCGCTGACAAGTTGAGGCATGAAAAACAGCGTCGCTGCACCAAGCAACAGACTTAATATACCTACGCTCAAGTTTTTCCACATGAGTAACGCAGTAGCCCCGTAACTTTGCTTAAATATTAAGCGATTAATTTTTATGCAACAAAAAAATGCACTTGCTCGAAGATTGATTGTATTGCTAAACAGATGCAAGCATCTTTTTTGCATTTTAATTCAAGTGAGAGTAACTGCACCTCTTAAGCCACCCGATAAATTAGGATTTAAGTAAGTGGATTGCCTAAAGGATGAGCTCAAATTTTATCTAGTTAGATCAATGCATTATGGATTTATATACAAAAAATAAATATTTGGATTTGTATTCATTTATTTAAGAAGATTGTTTTAGCTGAATCTCATTGAGATGCATAACACGCGACGTTCGCAAAAAGCATAGAGGCAATTTTTGTTTAGAAAATGAGGGTCAAAAATGAAAACAAGTAAATATTACGCGTTTTTTAGTTGTATAGGTTATTTATGAATACAATCACCATTGTCGCTTGCCGCGCTTTGATAGGTCTGCCAGCGAAATTGACACCATCGCCTGTAGATATTGTTATTCGCAATCGCGTTATTGCCGAAATTAGACCAACCGGACTTCAACCGCCAGAAGGCAGCGTGATTGACGGCCGCGGCCGATTGGTCTCGCCTGGTATGATCAATGGTCACAATCATAGTCACGAGAACTTTCAAAAGGGCCGGCACGAGAACATGCCGCTTGAGGTTTGGATGAACCTCGTGCGTCCACTCGACCCTTGGCCGCTGACGCCACGACAAGTATATTTGCGGACTTTAATTGGCGCGATTGAAGCCCTGAGGACAGGGGCCACAACAATAGTTGATGACCTAAATGTGGGTCCAGTGCTCGACCGTGATCATGTTGATGCGGTCCTTCAGGCCTACGAAGATGTCGGCATCCGCGCCCTCTTGGCGCCGGGGTTATTCGACAAGCCCTTCTTCGCTGCGGTGCCGTATGTCGAGGAGACTTTCTCTCCTGCTCTCCTGAGGGAAATTGCAGCAAAACCGAAGACACCGCCGCATGAAATCATGGAATTCATGCGCGAATTGGTTCGCGAACGCCACCCCGAAAGTCGGCGGGTCGGAACAGCAATTTCACCGTCTGCGCCGCAACGCTGTACGGAAGAGCATTTGATGGCCACTCGGCGTCTCGCTGACGATTACAATTTGCCAATGATTATTCATGTGCAAGAGACGCGCCTTCAGGTTGTGACAGGCGATTTATTTTATGGCTCAACAATGGTTGAGTATCTTCATCGAATAGGCTTTCTGCGCCCGGGCGTTTCACTCATTCATGCTGTTTGGCTGACCCCGCGCGAGATCGATATTTTAGCTGAAACGGGAGCCACAGCGCAGCATAATCCCGTCGGCAATTTATCTTTGGGTTCCGGGCTCAGTCCTGTACGTGAACTTTTAGCAAAGGGCGTAAACGTGAGCCTGGGTACAGATTCATGCGCTTCAAGCTTTACCGCGAGCATGTTGAAAACCCTTAATGCCATGGCATTGACGCAAAACCTTCGTGGTGATGCACCAGAAAACTGGATAACCGCCGCCGAGGCGTTTTCTGCGGCAACAATCGGTGGTGCAAAGGCGTTAGGACTTGACGATCAGCTAGGCGCCATTGAAGAAGGCCGGGTCGCTGACCTGAATATATGGCGACTTGACGGTATCGCTTTCACGCCTCTCGGTGACGCATTACGCCAGCTCGTTTATTGTGAAACGGGTAACGATCTTGACGGGATTATCGTCGATGGCGAGATTGTCATGCAGGATGGTCGTCTAACCCGCATTGATGAGGCAGCCATCTTGGCTGAGGCGCGTGATGCTTATGAAGAACTAGAACCTAAGATTGCGGCGGCAGAAGAATCGATGAGCGAGATGTGTGATGCCTACAAAAAGATATATCATCGTTGTCTTAACCATGACGTCGCTGATGACACGTACCCCGCGCGGTTTCCTTAATCAACAGATAGGAAGAGAAAAAACTATCACTGCATGCGACGTCATTAGTGCTTTAGCGGAAGCCTAACGTCGTGGCGGAGATAGCACACATCAACCCCGCCCGATGGCATATCAGCCAAACTGCGGAAGCATTCCGGCTTCGTGCTATATCGCCATCTGAATTACTTGAGTGGCATTTAAATCGGATTAGCAAGGTAGACCCGCAGATCAATGCCTTCATAACATTATCAGAGGCGGCGGCTAAAGCGGCGGCCACCGCATCGACGGAGCGATTTAAAACTGGGCAAGCGCTTTCCGTTTTAGATGGTATCCCGATCGCTATTAAAGATAACATTAACGTCGCTGGCACGTTGATGACAAATGGGTCCTCAGCATTTTGGACGGTAGAAAAGGATGCTGACGTCGTTCGGTGCCTCTACGATGCTGGGGCGGTGATCCTTGGCAAATTGAATATGGATGAAGGGGCGCTCGGGGCGGCAACCAACAACCCGCACCATGGCGCGACGCATAATCCTTGGCGCCATGGATATACGGCGGGCGGATCGAGTGGCGGTGCCGCAGCTGCTGTCTCTGCGGGGCTTGTAATGGCTGCCATCGGCACCGACACTTTAGGCTCGGTCCGCATTCCCGGAGCGTTCACGGGTGTTGTTGGCTTCAAACCGACCTACGACTTGCTAAACATGACGGGTGTTATGCCGCTTTGCCCGAAGTTGGACCATTTGGGGCTCTTATGTAAGAGCGTTGCCGACGCTGAGACGATAATGTCAGTCTTGCACCATACGACAATGACCAAAAATAAATTGGTCGGCGCACCCGCAACACGTATCGGTGTACTTGATCCGTTACCTTCCGGCTTATGTGATACAGCCGTCACGCGCGCGTTTGTCCGCGATCTGAATTTCGAATCGATTGCTCATATGGATCCGGTTTGCGTCAATGTCCAGGGCATCGATTTTACCACACTTCGCCGATATGCGCTTATCCATATCGAAGTTGAGGCAGCACGCGCGCTGGGCTCAGCTTCATCGCTTTCTACTTATTCTCCAGAATTTCGCAAGATGCTAGATTATGGCCGAAACGCGTCACCAAACCTGATTGTTGCGGCAGAAAACGCCATGATCGAAACAGGGGGAATAATCCGAGGTATCTTGGCGGATCTTGATGTGCTTATTTTACCATCCACCCCACAATTCGCCTTCGATTTCAATGTGGCTTCGCCACAGAATCAAGGTGACCTGACTGGGTTGGCAAATATGGCAGGATGTCCGGCCGTGGTCATTCCGACAGGTCTGAACCTTGACGGATTACCAACATCTTTGCACCTGATGGCATCTCCGGGACGTGACTCAGACTTACTTCGCATCGCACGAACTATTGCCGAGGCGTGGCAACCAATTTTTCCAGCTATTTAGCTTTCAGCCAAAATCTTTGCGCTAGACGACATCACGTTTGCGTAGGTCGGCGATTGCGTCGTCGCTATAGCCAATATCGCGCAAAATTTCGTCGCTGTGTTGGCCGCATGTAGGGGGCGGGGCTGCCAGACTGCTGGGCGTTCGGCTCATATTTATCGGTTGCGTAACAAACCGCATTTCACCAAGTTCCGAAGAAGTGACGGTATCCGTCAAATTAAGGTGCTTGACCTGAGGGTCATCAAATACCTGATCAATAGTGTAGATAGGACCGCATGGAACGCCTTTTTCATTCAAGATTTCGATCCATGTCTCGGTCGGTTTTGTGCAGACGATATCAACAATTATGTCATTGAGGGGGTCTCGGTTGGCTGATCTTTTCTCTTCCGTTGCGTAATCAGGGTGATTTATCAGTTCTTCAATGCCTAGTGCCATGCAGAACCTACTCCAGATGGCTGTACCTGTGACAGATATATTCATCTGACCATCAGATGTTTCAAACACGCCGGTCGGGATGCTCGTCGGGTGGTTATTCCCAGCTTGTGTTGGAATGTGACCATCGACCAGCCAGCGCGCCGCTTGAAAATCGAGCATGAATATCTGTGCCTGCAGCAACGACGTGGAGAGCCATTGCCCTTCGCCGGAGGCCTCGCGCTCCAGCAAAGCGACGAGAATCCCTTGTGCGGCAAACATGCCTGCTGTCAGATCAGCAATTGGCAAACCTGCGCGAAGCGGACCTTGCCCAGGTATGCCGGTAATCGACATGAAGCCTCCCATGCCTTGGGCGATTTGATCAAAGCCCGGCCGATGAGCGTAGGGCCCGGTCTGACCAAAGCCTGATATGCTTGCATAGACCAAGCCCGGGTTTTCAGATCGCAGACTTTCGTAGTCGATACCCAGGCGGCACTTCACATTCGGTCGGAAGTTTTCGATAATGACGTCGGCTGTCTTTGCCAGTTTCTTGAATACGGCCAAGCCGTCAGGGTCCTTCAAGTTCAAAGATAGAGATCGTTTGTTTCGATGAAGGTTTTGGAAATCTGAGTTTTCTCTTGCGCCGCCCATTTGCTCGCCACCGGTCAAGTTTTCCGGCATCTCGACCTTAATGACGTTGGCACCCCAATCGGCCAACTGGCGCACGCATGTTGGCCCCGAACGCACCCGCGTCAGGTCTAAGACCGTGAACCGATTAAGCGCCGCAGAGGCGAAGGGAATGGGCATAATTTGATCCTTTTCATTCGTTGAATTTTGCCACAATCTTGATGGCTTCGGTTGGAGAGTCAACGTTGCCATAAAATGAGTAATTCGGTTCATCTGCTCAGATCCACCGTTCGATTTAGGGCAAAACTTCTTTGAGCAAAAAACAGCCATGAAAAAAATACGTTAATCGGTCATTCGTGCTTATGATTATGCCATGAACTCCAATGCGAATTCATTCCCGCCGGATGCAGCGACGCTTGCCCAGAACTTTCGTGACGGCCTGCTCTCCCCGTCGGATGCTCTGGCTGATTGTCGTTTGCGTATCCAGCAAGTTAACTCATCGCTCAACGCCTTCGTCACCTTCGACGATTCTGCTGACGAGGCCGCCCAGGCGAGTGCAGCCCGATATGCGGCCGGCTCCCCATTGAGTCCGTTAGACGGGGTCCCCATTGCGGTCAAAGATAACCTAATGGTTCGAGGAGTGCCTGCAACATGGGGCTGCCGCCACTATGCACAAAATATACCCGATGAAGACGAGTACCCGATTGGCCGCCTTCGCAGCGCAGGGCTAGTTATTGTTGGCAAAACGAATGTGCCTGAGTTTACCCTTGAAGGTTATACGGGAAATCCACTATTTGGCGTTACAGGCAACCCGTGGGACCCAGCCTTGACGCCAGGGGGGTCAAGCGGCGGGAGCGCTGCTGCAGTGGCGGCGGGGATGGTTCCTTTGGCCATCGGCACAGATGGTGGCGGTTCAATCCGGCGACCGGCAGCTTACACCGGGCTAGTTGGGCTTAAACCTTCAATTGGCCAAATTGCGAGAGGGCGCGGCCTGCCACAAATTCTCCATGATTTCGAAGTCGTCGGCACACTGACGCGTACAACGACAGACATGTCGCTGCTTTTTAACATTCTTGCCGGTGCTGACCGACGGGACCACTTTTCGCGACGGTGTTCTCCTGTGTCCGATGGGATGGTCAAACCACGCATATTATACGTTGAGCGTTTTGGTGATGCGCCGCTGGATTCAGGCATTGCGAACAGTGTAGGGGCGGTGGCGACAGCATTCGAAGCCATGGGATGCATGTTGAACCGTGGCGCTTTGCCAATTGATATCGATGATGCGAATGCATTCTGGCAAGTGGTTGGTCGGGTCGGTTTGGCAAACCTTTTGATAGACGAACCATCCATCAGCAAGACCGCATCACCAAAGTACCTTGACATGGCCAAGGAGGGGCTAGAAATCAGCGCTGCAACTTATCAGAAAGGCCTTTTGGCGGTGTCCGCGTTGCGCGATTCGATTTCTGAGGCTTTTGCCGATTTCGATTTTATATTAACGCCGACGTGTGCTGCGATGCCATGGCCAAAGGCAGAAGCGTATCCCAGTGTTATTGATGACGAAACAGTCGGCCCGCGCGGTCATGCGATCTATACAGGTTGGGTAAATGTTAGCGGACATCCCGCGATCAGCTTGCCGGCTAACTCAACTGGGTTACCAATTGGTTTCCAGTTGATCGGCGATATGGGGTCAGATTGGGATCTGATTGATTTCGCATGTCGCTTTGAAGCTAACCATCCTTGGGCAAGCCTTCACCCGGACAATCTCAGCATGTCCTAACGAAGGGCCCAAGCCCTACTGTCAAAAGTCTGCTAGACGTCCATAGAGGTGATAGCTCGTTGCATATGCCATGGTCACCGTACGACTTCCTGTATCCGCCATATTAAAGGTTAGTTAAGATGGAAGAAATGTCGAGCGAAATTGAAATTCATCTTGAGGCGATGTTCGCGGAGTCGATGAAGTGGGCTCAGCTCCAACTGACCTATGAAGAGGTGATGGAAGAGGCAAAAGCCGTCGTTAAGGACATGAACAACTACAGCCTGAAGTCGGTCCTTCCTATGCTTTCAGGTCTATTGACGGTTCCATACTATCAATCGAATTGCATTCGGCTCGAATTGCTTGTCGCCTTTGCTATTTTGTCATGTTCCGGAAAAAAGAAGGCGAATGTAGGGCAGGCGGTTCGTTGGTACCGACGACTTGGGAAGACAAGGTGCGTCCTTGGCGAAGACCCCGCTGAGGACGTCTTCGTCACGAATGTCAGTGACGACGCGGGCAACTATATGTTGCTGGAAGGCGTCTGGGAAAACGCGGGGTTCTACACGCAACGGATTGTCGATCTTGTCGCAACTCTTCCAGGTGATCCAAGGTTCGAGCCTCTGCACCGTTCGCTTCGCGCTGTTCTGAAAATCGCCGACGAAGTTTGCAAGCGATCCGAGTTGCAGCGTTATACGCTTGGGAACAACGAGAGAGAAGACGCTCTCAAGGCGTCCAACTTGCCAAGGAAGGCAGACCTTGTACGTCGTGTCACTTTCTCCTCTTCGGAGTTGGATGCGCTGGGAATAGCGCCCAAGGATATGATCCTCATCTGGAGTCCGAAGATTGATCGTGAGGCGACTTTGAAGCAAGCGCCCGGTTATAGCTTCTTTGAGTATCAAGCTCTCATCCAGGTTGGGGAAGACGAATTCATTGCCGCGATGCCCTCAGCTCTCTCGGTCTGCGCCCGAAATCTCGTTATTGAGTTTTTGACTGAAGAGGGGCTCCAAGACCAGTTCGACTACGTTCTTGGTCAAATCTATGCCGACCTCATTCACAACACGCCGCTACTCGGTGGTCGGCCCCGTGCCCCAGTACACTGGGGCAAGATCAAAGGCACTCGCTTTGCCTCATTCTCGCAGGAAATCGATACCGGGCATATCCTGAGCTATTTCTTGTATCTGCCATCCATAACTCTTCACCAACCCAATGGGTTCAAATCTGTCATCATCGATGACGAGCAGATTTGGGAACAACTCAACAAATTGATCGATAACAACATTTCCGAAACAGAAAAGCGCCCGGGTTTCAAGCGGGGGCAAGCCATTGTGGTTGGCTGTGGTTGGGGCAAGGGGCTTGCCATGAGAGAGCTCACAGCAAAGAACCCAGCGTGGCATATCGAAGACATCTCAGTTCCTGACTTAATACGTGTGAGCTGGCTTGACGCCATGTCACCGGAGTATTTCATAAGGGTGCAAGATGGTTTGCGCGCCGTTGAGGAAAACGGACTCGAGATAGTCAACTTCAACGGTGTCTTAAACCTGATTGCATGGTCACGACAGAATAATGGCCACATCATTCCCCATGGCGCTTTTTTAAATGTTGAAGTCGAAGATGAACGTCCCAACGTCCTGAATTTTCCTCAAGACCTGCTTAGAGAATTGAGAGTCGAAGCAGATCAAGCTCGCGACTTACACCGAATTCAGGACAATCACGGGCATTGGATGCTTTGCCAGCACAGCCGGATTGGGGCGTTGTTTGATAGTCATATTCATTCCCATCTCTACAACTGCCTCGACTCGATGATTTCATCGGGAGAGTTGTTGACCGTCGTTGAAGACGAATTGCTCGTTTGGGCAACGGTCACAGCTGACGACTTTGAAGGTAGTGAAACTGTTTTCCGTTTGTGGGAGATGGCTCAAGAATGGCTGCCGCGGATTGTCGATGCTCTAAAAAGCTACTTCTCTTCTCTTCCGACCTCATCGCCCTTGTTGCTCAAACTGAAATTTGAGGGCGAAGGCGATCTCAACATGACAGAAATTCTGCCAGACCGTAGCGCACTCTTAGACATGATGAGTGTGGAGCCTTCGACCGACAGCACAAACCAAACGATAATTCGATTTTGCGACGGGTTCATTTGCGGATTCCGGCATGCAGAGAATGTTGCTGAAAGGGTAATTGTTGAAGGAATGATTAGAGCAATCGTGCAACACATCGGAGCAGAAATTTCCGACAATAATATTCATCAGCTTGTCGAAACCAGCGTCCCGAACAATAACGCTCGGTCTTTCCATGCGATCCATGGCCATGCCTTCCTGCAATACGTTGCTGGCTCTCTACCCCGGAAATTGATTAAGCTTAACGAGGTTGATGACGCAATTGTCAAACTCGGTTTGGCGCAGAAAGCTGTCTCAAAGAAGGCAGGTCACAAAATCAGTGGCATTGATAAATGCTGTTCATTTCTTGAAGCCGTGGTTGATGGCTTACTTGATGAACTTAGAGCTAATCTCTCAAAATTTGACCGTCTAGAAGCATTAAACAGAATCTTCTTCAATATCGAAAAATCTTATGACGAAGAAGATCATTGGCGCAGAACATCAGCTGCGGTTTTCGGCCTCCATGGTGAAACGCCGGAGACGACTCAGGTTTTTGTTGAACAAAGTTCCAAGTTTTCGGCTGCCAGTGTTACCGGGCGAATTCTTCTAGAGATCGGATTGTGCGAATGCTCGAACGAAGGTGAAGCTCTTTCCAACATGGAACTGAGCCGCATGATGGCCAAGGCGTCAGTCTTGTATAGGTTAGGCGGCCTATCTGACGCGATCAAATACCGTGCATTGCCTCCCGAACTCCATGTCTCACCATTCGGAGATATTCTTGTCAAAGATGACTTCGGCGATTTCGTGGTTCAGCCCGTCTTGTCCAAGGTGATCGGTCAACGCTTTAAGGCGATCGCACCAAAGCAGCACCAAAATTATGAAGAGCCACCAGTCTTACCGACAACCAAAGATCATTTTGAACCCGAGTTTTGGGAAGCGTGGAAACATGAGTTTGGCTTTGACATTGATGAGGGGCGTCACTTTTTGACTCGCATGGAAGATGAAGGTGTCAAGAGAGGTAGCGCGGTATACCAAGTCTCACGCAGCGAATTTATTCAAATTCTGTGCGATGACGGCGCGCTAGACTCAGCGGCAACAAGCTTCATCGACACGTTTTCCCTGAAGGCGCGGAAGAATTGGACAAAGCCTCCCAAGGGCATGGCTATGCGCGACATCTACCCGTGGGCTTTTAGCCGACGGCTCTCGATTGTATCGCGGCCAATCTTGCAGTTGGACAACAGCGCTGATCCACTATTGATAATCGCGCCTCACAGCATGCGTGCAGGATTTCGATACCTAGTCGCTGGAGCTCATCGGGCTGAACTGCCGCAAGATTTTTTCAAGACTAATGAGCTTCGGAATAAATGGTGGGGTAAAGCCAGCGAGGGCCATACGCATGCGAAGGAAGTTGCTGATCAACTCAATGGTGCAGGATGGGAAGTCCGCTTCGAAATCAATGTCCCGCATGTACTTAATAAGAAACTCCCTTCGGATGTCGGCGATATTGATGTCTTGGCGTGGAAAAATGACAGCCATGACGTTTGGGTGATCGAGGCGAAAGACCTGTCCCGCGCCCGAAACCACAGTGAAATGGCTCATATGTTGTCCGATTATCAGGGGAAGCCCAAAACGAACGGCGAGCCTGACAAATTGCTAAAGCACCTGCAACGCTTAAAGTATCTTAAGGATGATCCGAGCGCTCTCTCTAGGTTTTGTAAGATCGACCAGCCAACCATCAGGTCTGCATTGATTTTTAGCGGGGTCGTGCCGATGCAGTATGCGAAGATTGATGCATTGGAGAATACCTTTGTTGGTGACGTTAAAGAGCTGGTTGAAAGCTTGAAGGCCACCTAAGTGTTAACTCCAATGCGTTGACGGTGCCCGCGCGCGGGAAAGACATTAAGCGTCTGCGGCAAGCCATCCTAGTTCGGAGCCCCCTTCCATTTGCATGCCTTCTCTTCGTTAGGGTGTCCGAGATGCAGAGCGCTCCCTTATTAATTCTTTGCGGACCCGCAGTACGATCTTTTTGAATTGTAGGCTTGTTGATAAAAATCAACAAACGAGAGGGATAGGTTTATGGAAAGCGGAGAGTGGATACGTCTTATCGCGGCGGGTTTACCTTCCAAACTGCACCATTGTCAGAACCCCCTTCATTGCAGATGACCTGAGACCCTAATCTTCCTCCAGTTTCTGGTAGAGTCCGTCAACGAAGTGCTCTGAGCCCCTTCTTTGGACCGCCGGAGGGAAGTTGGGTCTCAGGTCACAACATTGCATTCGCTTGCGCTTCCTTGATTTCGTCTGATGACCTATTGCTTACCCGGGCTGTGACGCGGCCGACAGCACACACATCAAAAAGCCCCTAACTCATTGAGTTAAGGGCTTAATTGGTGGTTGCGGGGATAGGATTTGAACCTATGACCTTCAGGTTATGAG